>Ga0116144_10001667_pt1 | contig 25884 bp, 20 predicted proteins | sample AD_UKC035_MetaG_FD_89746 | JGI IMG/M metagenome (GOLD analysis project Ga0116144, IMG submission 89746) | Active sludge microbial communities of municipal wastewater-treating anaerobic digesters from USA - AD_UKC035_MetaG | ecosystem: Engineered > Bioreactor > Anaerobic > Digestate | place: USA...
ACTTGCGCCGTCACTTGCGCTTCCAGCGTGGTGGAGATGGGGTACCATTCCAAAAAGCGCCCGCTTTTGTTGGCCGCGAGCCATGGCGCGTCGCTGACGACCGTGTAGCGCAGGTTGCCCCGGTCGCCGCTGTTCATGCGGACGATGAAGCCCTGCGTGGGCGGGTCGGCGCCATCCTGCACGGCCACGAAGGTCAGCGTCACGCGACTGACGTTGAGCGTCGGCGCGCCGCCGTAGATGCTCACCTGCGTGCGCGAGGGCGCGAGGTACAGCCGGTGGTTGTGCGGGTTGACCAGCGCCCAGCGCGTCATCCCCTCTGACAACGTCTGGCGCAAATCGCGCGTCGGGTCATACATATAGGAAGACCCATACTGGTCGCTGAAGAGATAGAGCTTGTTCAAGGCCGGGTTGATGGCGATTGCATCGCCCTGGTACGTGGGGTCAATGTTAGCGAAATCGCGCAAGGCCGTACTGGTAAACTGCGTCCCGTCTACCTCATAGAGCGTACCGCCATTGTTGAAGCAATACACCTTGTTGGTGTATGGGTTGACCACGCGCGCCTGGGCGGGCATCGAGCGGGTGAGGACGGTGTGCCGGTCGCCATCCAACGCCGTTGTCCCCACGTACACGTCGCTGGTGGTCTCGTTAACCACCAGCTTGGCGTACTGGACATCAATGGCTTCACTGCGCAGGACAGCGTCTTCCGCCATATCCAGCGCCCACACAGTGTTGTGATCCCATGACCCGCTTACAAAGTGGGACGTCAACAAGTAGACCATGCCGTTCGCGGGATTATAGGCCAGGTCAACGACGCTGCCGGTGGTCACATCCATTGAGCCGACGCTCGCGCGGCTCACAGCATCAATCTGGTGAACCAGGACGTGGCTGCTGGTCGTCTCCTCCGCAAAATATACCTGCCGCCCCTGGGCATCCATCGCCAACGCCTGGTTCTCGCGGCGCGATGTGCCGGTGGGAACCGGCAAGCTGGTCGTCCAGGTATCCGTCGCCCCGTTCACCACCAGGATGGGATCATCGCTGAGATAACTGCCAGGCAAGAGGTAGATGCGATTGTGAATGGCGTCAACGGCGGCGTCCACGTACCAGCCGCCGGGATAGCTCAGGGTTTTCGTCGCATAGGTCGCGCCGTTCAACACTGTCAAAAAACTGCCGCCGGCGTAAGAATCCATGTACAGCTTGTTCGTCTCCGGGTTCAACACCATCCACCGGCTGATGGGGACGGGAACGTCCTGGATGGGGGAATCGGCAGCGACAAGGTGTGGAAAAGTGAGTAAGGCCCATCCGGCCAGGCATAGCGCCAACAACCAGCCATATACGCGCGCGTTCTTTTTCATCTGGACAACTTCCTCCTTGCCAACGGCCTGAGCGTGCGTAGCGTGCGTTTGAGATGCACCACACAGTTGTATGATAAGGGAAGAAGATTAACAGATGACATAAAATTTGTTAACGTCTGGTTAAATCCCCCACACACCAAAATGCAAGGGCCACTCTTGGATAAGAGTGGCCCTTTTGGGGTTAGCGGGTGGAACACACTTGATTCCTTCTAAGTGCGTTCTACCTAAAACCGGGGTTATTGACTCTGTCGCAGCACCAGCGGCAAGTAAATCGTCCCGCCGGTCTCCGGCGTCCCGCTGCCCGGAATCTCGTACACTGTCGTCGAGCCGGTGATTTCGTGCGCGATGACCAGCAGCGCGTTTCCGGTCGGACTCTGCGCGGCAGGGATGAACGCCAATCCTTCGGGGCTGATGTCGCCCGCCGCGCCCGGAACGTAGCGCACGAAGGCCGGCGCTTGCGGGTTGGTGACGTCGTAGACCATCACGCCGCCCGCGCTGCGCTCCAGGCCGATGAAGGCGTAGGTGCGCCCGTCGATGACACCCAGCGCCACCGATTCGGCTTCAGGGCCTTTGTCGTCGCTGCGGGTATCCATCTCTTCTGGGTCGCCGCTGTCAGCGTTGAACAGGTCGGGAACCTGCGCCGCCGTGATCTGCTCGAAGTCCGCGCCGCTGTCGTAGACCAGCGCGCCCGTCGTGCCGTTCCAGATGGAGAAGGAGCGCCCGCCCAGGGTGTAGAGGGTGTTATCGCCCTCCGCGACGGCGGTCGTCGTCTTGAGGCGGCCCAGCGTTGCGTTGGCCTGGAGCGCGTCGGCATAGGCCGCCGGATAGAGCGCCGGGTCGAGGTCGAGGTCCTTGATGCGGGCCTCTTCGCTGAAGCCCTCGTAGTCGCGCGCGTCGCCTTCGTTGGCCGTCACCAGGTAGCAGACGCCGCCCACATTGTACGCGGCGATGGCGTCAGGTTGGTAAAAACCCTGGACTTCCCAGTTGGTCAGGTTGATGCCGTCGTCCCGGTCGCTGGCGTCGAGGGTCAGCGCGCTCCAGTCCTTCGTTCCCAGGGCCACCAGAGAGGTAATGGTGGGCGTCATCGTCAGATCGACAACGGCGAGGGCGTTGTTTTCTTGCAACGTCACCCAGGCCCGCATCGAGTTGCCGGAGACGGCGATGTACTCCGGCTCCAGGTCTTGCGCGACGGTTGCGTTCGGGCCGTAGATGCGGATGCGCGGATCGATGACGGCGGGCGCGTTGAAGGCGGTGAAGTCGAGTTGCGTCACGTCGGCCTGTGTGGTGCCGGAGATATCGCCAGTCACGTCGATCACGCTGATGGAGCCTTCGGGGTCCACGTCGTAGGCGTCGTTCGGCTCGCCTTCGTTGGCAACGAGCAGCTTGCTGCCGTCGGGCGTGAAGATGAGCATATCGGGCAGCGCGCCGACGGTGACGGAGACCATCGTTCCATCCGCGATGAGGACGACCACACCGTTGTCGGTCTTGGGATCGGCGGGAACGGCAGCGGCGATCATCCCGTTGCTGTAGGCCACGCTGGTCACGCCCGCGCCGTAAGCCGAGAGGTCAAGCGACGTCACCAGGGTCGGCGTCGGCACGGTGGCGATGTTGGCGATGCTCAACACGTCCAGCGTCCGGCTGATGCCGTTGGTGACGTAGAGGTACTGGTTTTCAGGATCGTAGGTGACGATTTCGCTCGCGCCTTCGAGGTTGGGGCGATAGCTGCCCAACAAGTTGAGCGCGATGGCTTCGTTAGCGGTCGGGGCTGCGCCCGTCGCGCGCACTTTCAACACCACCGGCACGGCGAGGTCGAGCTGCGGGTTCTCGAAGGTCAGCGTGGTGCGGTAGAAGCCCGGCTGCACGCCGGTCGTATCGAAGACTGCGTTCACCTGCACGGCGCCGTCGTAGGCGATGAAGCCGCTGTCTGGGCTGGCGGTCAGCCAGTCCGCCGTACCGTCTGCGACCATCCAGCTCACGTTCGCGCTGCCGGACTTGGTGACGGTGAGGGTTTCGGTCATCACGCTGTTGGCGTCCATCTCCACGTAGAGCGAAGCGGGCGCCGCTGTGAGCGTGGCGTAAGCCGGCTGCAAGGGATGCGCCGCGTAGCCGCCCAGGTCGGGATCGTAGCCGTACAGCGGGTTGAAGTTCGCCGGATCGTAGGCGGGCGTCCCGCCGGAGTAGCGGTTGTAGGTGGTGACGTCCCACGTTGAAGCGAAGCCGCCCCACCCGCCGACCAGCGGGTTGTCCCAATCGTGCCAGGCGAGGCCCATATCCACACCGTAGAGGTAGCGGCTGGCGGCGCGCTCGTGCTCGATGTTCATGCCGTCGCCGATGAAGAGGATGACGTGCTGCACGCCCTGCTCAATCGCCGCGTGCATCGCCGCGTAGATGCGCGTGTTGTCCACCACAGCGATATCGGCGTACCACTCACCCGCGTAGTCCGCGAAGTGTTCGGCGCCCGCGCCGCGCGCCCACAGCGTCACCAGTTCGTTGGTGTGGCTGCCGGATTGGTACGTGACCTCGCCGTCGGGATAGGTCCAGCCGCTCCCGTAGGCCGTGCCCGCCGCGCTGATCTGCCGGGGCAGTTCGCCCGCGCCCATCCAGTCCCAGAGACGCAGGTAGCTGTTGGAGTGATCCGAGGTGACGATGACGAGCGTGTTGCTCCAGTCCATCGTGGGCGAGTCCGCGACGACCTGTTCCGCCGTCTTGACTGCTGCGTCGAGGTCCCAGACGCCGCCGACCATGCTGGCGAAGTCATTGGCGTGGTTCGCCCAGTCGATGTCGCCCTGCTCGAACATCACGAAGAAACCGTCGGGGTCCTGGCTGAGGACGTCCAGCGTGGCTTCGGTCGCGTGCGCGAGCGTGGGGTTCTCGATACTGCCGCGCGTCACAACAGGCGCGCCGGGCGCATCCGCAACCGTGTGATACTCGAAGTTGCTGCCCATCCCGCCGAAGACGCCGATGAGCCGGTCGCCGTTAGTCAGGCTGACGGCAGCCGCGGCGCTCAACAGCGCCGTACCGCCATCGACGCCCGCCGTGCGGGTGACGACGTGACTGTAGTCCGTCGTTCCGGCGTTGAGCGCCGTCCACGTCCCCGCGCCGCCGACGTAGCGATAGTCACCGCCGTTGAAACCGGGGTGCCCGCCGCCGATGAGGACTTCGGGCGTGGTGATGAAGATTTCCTCATTCGCAATCGCCGCGTAGTTGTTGCGGCTGACGTTGTGGCTCATGAAGGTGGCGGGAGTGGCGTGGCTAAACTGCACCGTGCTCACCGCGCCGATGGCGAAGCCGTGGTCACTGCGCGCCCATTCGGCGATGGTTGTCAAACTGCCGGTGACGGGGTCGTCGGGCAGCCAGGCAACGTTGCCGTCGTCCGTCTTGTAGCCGGTGGCTATCGCCGTCCCCGCCGAAGCGGAATCCGTGGCGGCCCGCATCAGGTATAGATCGCGCGCGCGTCCGTGGCTCAACACGGGATCGGGCTGCGCGGGATGCGGGGCAAAGCCGCCGATGAGCGGGTTGTAGCCGACCATGGGGTCGTTGTTCTCCGGGTTCTCGGCATCGAAGAGGGGTGCACCCATCACGGGGGCGTAACGGTTGTAGGTGGTGACATCCCACGTGCTGGCATAACCAGTCCAAGCATCGTCTGCCAGCTCTTCCCACCCGTGCCAGGAGAGGCCCATGTCTTCGCCGTAGAGGTAGCGACTGGCGGCGATTTCGTGGTTGAGGTTCATGCCGTCGCCGATGAAGAGGATGACGTGCTCGACGCCCTGCTCCGCCATCGCACGACGCATCACCGCGTAGATGCTGGTGTTGTCCACCAGATAGTCGCCGCCGTAGACGAATGTGCCGCCTGCGCCCTGTGTGTAGTCGGCGAACAGGTCCGCGCCCGCGCCGCGCGCCCTCAGCGAAACCAGTTCGTTGGTGTGACCGGTGGTGGCGTAGCGGACCTCGCCGCCGGGATAATCCCACTCGCCGTTGTCTACGCGCCCATCGTTATCGCGGTCATTCCAGACTTGCTCCGGCAGCTCGCCCTGGCCGAGCGGTTCGGGCAGGCGCATGTAGCTGTTGGAGTGATCCGAAGTGACGATAACGAGCGTGTTGTTCCAGTCGATGCCGTTCGCGCCGGAGGCTACAAAATCTTCCGCCGCCTTGACGGCTTCGTCCAGATCCCAGACGCCGCCGATCATCGTCTTGAAGTTGTTTTCGTGGTTCGCCCAGTCGATGTCGCCCTGCTCGAACATCACGAAGAAACCATCCGCATCCTGGTTGAGGACGCTCAGGGTCGCCTCGGTCACGTCGGCGAGCAGCGGGTTCTCGATGCTGCCCTGGGTGATGGAGACCGCGCCCGTGCTGGACATCACGTTGTGGTACTCGAAGTTGCTGCCCGCGCCGCCGAAGACGCCGATGAGCCGGTCGCCCTGGCTCAGATCAACGTCCAGCGCCGCATCCAGCAGCGCCGTACCGCCGTCCACATCCGCCGTGCGGGTGACGACGTGGCTGTAGGGCCAATCGCCGTTGTTCAGATCATCCCAGGTCGCCATACCGCCGACGTAGCGATAGTCGCCGCCGTTGAAGCCGGGGTGCCCGCCGCCGATGAGGACTTCGGGCGTGGTGGTGTAGATTTCTTCGTTCGCAATCGCCGCGTAGTTGTTGCGATTGACGTTGTGGCTGATGAAGGTCGCGGGGGTGGCGTGGCTGAACTGCACCGTGCTGGCCGCGCCGATGGCGAAGCCGTATTCGCTGCGCGCCCACTCCGCGATGGTCGTCAGCGCGCCACCGGCGGGATCGCCGGGCAGCCAGGCGACGTTGCCGTCGTCGGTCTTGTAGCCGGTGGCCATCGCCGTGCCCGCCGAAGCAGAGTCCGTCGCCGGCTGCGCGCCGTAGCCGCTGCCCAGCGGCGTGAGGAAGTAGGCGTTGCGCTCGGTTTCGACGAGGGTGTTGTCCGGTTCCAGTGGATAGGGCGCAGCGCCGCCCGTCATGGGATCGTAGCCCACTGTGGGGTCGAAGTTCGCCGGATCGTACGGGGGTTGTCCCAGCAGCGTGGCGAAGCGATTGTACGTGGTCACGTCCCAGGTGCTGCAATAGCCGCCCCAGCCGTTGGGGAGTTGTCCCCACATGTGCCAGGTCAGCGCGTAGTCCGCGCCGTAGAGGTAGCGGCTGGCGGCGATTTCGTGGTTGATGTTCATGCCGTCGCCGATGAAGAGGATGACGTATTTCGCGCCCGCTTCGGCTACTGCGCGGCGCATCACCTCGTAGACGTTCGTATTGTCCACGATCTTGGTTTCGGGATACATCACGGTGCTGGGGGCGTCGCCGAGGTAGTCATTGAAGAGGTAAGCCGCTTGCCCGTGCGCCCACAGCGTCACCAACTCGTTGGTGTGACTGTCGCTGTGGTAGGTCACATACCCATCCGTATATATCCAGCGGCCGCCGGCCATCATCTGTTGGGGCAAATCGCCTTTACCCAACGTCTTGGGCAGGCGCATATAGCTGTTGGAGTGATCCGAGGTGACGATGACGAGCGTGTTGCTCCAATCCATCGCGGGTGATTCGGCGACGTACTGCTCTGCCGCCTTGACCGCTTCGTCGAGGTCCCACACGCCGCCGACCATGCTGGCGAAGTCGTTGGCGTGGTTCGACCAGTCGATGTCGCCCTGCTCAAACATCACGAAGAAACCGTCGGGGTCCTGGCTGAGGACGTCCAGCGCTGCTTCGGTCGCGTGCGCGAGCGTGGGGTTCTCGACGCTGCCGCGCGTGAAGGCCGGCGCGCCAGGCGCATCCGCGACCAGATGATAGTCGAAGTTGTTGCCCGGCCCGCCGAAGACGCCAATGAGTTTGTCGCCCTGGCTCAGATCCACGTCCGCTGCTGCCGCCAGCAGCGCCGCCCCGCCGTCCACACTGGCGGTGCGGGTGACGACGTGTGTGTAGTCCGTCGTTCCGGCGTGGAGCGCGGCCCAGGTGGGCGCGCCGCCGACGTAACGGTAATCGCCGCCGTTGAAGCCGGGGTGCCCGCCGCCGATGAGGACTTCGGGCGTAGTGGTGAAGATTTCTTCGTTGGCAATCGCCGCATAGTTGTTGCGGCTGACGTTGTGGCTTACGAAGGTCGCGGGGGTCGCGTGGCTGAACTGCACCGTGCTCACCGCGCCGATGGCGAAGCCATAATCGGCCCGCAACGTCTCGGCAATCGTCGTCAAGCTGCCGGTGACGGGATCGCCAGGCAGCCAGGCGACGTTGCCGTCGTCCGTCTTGTAGCCGGTGGCTATCGCCGTACCCGCCGAGGCGGAATCCGTGGCGTAGCGCGGCGCCAGGAAATACGCGTCGCGGTCGCCGGGATTAGCCGCCGGCGCTGCCGGCGCCGTGGTCGGCGCGGGGTTGACCGGCGCAGCAAAGCCAACGCCGACGTTGGATAGCACCAACGCCCATAACAACATTATCATTCCGATCCGTTTCATATCCCATCCTCCTCCACTGAAATTTGGTTTTGGGTTAAACTCATTCCAAAGTGTACTTCCGGTATATTAAGGGGCGTTTAAGGAGAAGTTAACCTTCTATTGAAAAATGGTAAAATTTCTGCGGATGGCGCAGCGCGCCATGGGTTTAACTAAATGTTAACAAGCTGACTATCGGCTGTTAAAGAAACGGGTTTATCATACTCAGTATGTTGACCATCGGCACATTCTTACAAAACCGCTATCGGATCGAGTCCCTGCTCGGTAAAGGCGGCATGGGCGCGGTCTATCGGGCCGTGGATCACACCTTTAACGCGCCGGTTGCTATCAAAGAAAACCTCGAAACCACGTCCTGGTCGCAGAAGCAGTTCATCCAGGAAGCGCAACTGCTCTATCAACTGCGCCACCCGCACATCCCCCGCGTCATTGACTATTTCCTCATCCCGCGCCAGGGGCAATATCTGGTGATGGATTACGTCCCCGGCGAAAATTTGGAAGCCATCGTCAAGCAGTACGGCTCGCTGGGCGAGGCCGAAGCCCTGGCGTGCATGGCGCAAGTGCTGGACGCGCTCATCTACCTGCACGGCCAGGCCATCCTCCACCGCGACGTGAAACCGGCCAACATCAAGCTCACGCCGGCGGGGACGGTGTTCCTGGTGGACTTCGAGCTGGCGAAAGCCTACGATCCCGCGCAACCCACCACCGTCGGCGCGCGCGCGGTGACACCGGGGTATGCGCCGCCGGAGCAGTACGGCGCGGGCCGCACCGACGCCCGCAGCGACCTCTACTCGGCCGGCGCGACGCTCTACGCGCTGTTGACCGGCCACGCGCTGCCCGACGCGCTGGAGCTAATGACGGGGACGGAGCAACTGGTCGAGCCGCGCCAGCTCAACACGGCGGTTTCGCCGGAAGTGGAAGCGGTCATCCTGCGCGCCATGGCCTTCCGCGCCGACGCGCGCTTCCAGACGGCGGTGGAATTGCAGGACGCGCTGCGCCAGGCCGTCCTCAACGCCGCTGCGAATCCCACTCTGGTAGATCACGCCGCGTGGACGAGCGCCTCCCTGCTCACGCTCTCGCGGCGCACGCAACCGCCGCCGGAAGCGCTGCCGCTCCCTTTGCCGGCAGAGAGCGCGGGGACGGCGGCGGTCATCAACCTGTCGTCTGCCGCGCCGGCCGCGGTTGCGCCGCGCCCCGCCGCCGCGCCGGAAGGCGGTCACACTACGCCCACGCCGTCCGCCGCGCCCGCCCGGCAGCCGTTTGAGCCGGAGTTGATTTTGATTCCGGCCGGCGCCTTCCTGATGGGCAGCGACCCGCTCACGGACGCCGCCGCCCGCCAGGATGAGCGCCCCCAGCACCGCGTCTTTTTGCCAGATTACTATCTGGCCCAGGCGCCCGTCACTAACGCGCAGTATGCCTTCTTCATCCAGCACACCCGCCACCCCGTCCCCAACCGCGCGACCTGGCGCGCGCAGGAACCGCCGCCTGGCAAAGCCGAGCATCCCGTCGTCGAGGTGAGTTGGCACGACGCGGTCGCCTACTGCCGCTGGCTGGCGGAAGTCACCGGCAAGCCCTATCGCCTGCCCACCGAGGCCGAGTGGGAGAAGGGTGCGCGCGGGACAGATGGTTTCATCTATCCGTGGGGCCAGCAATGGTTGGCGAGTCACTGCAACAGCGGCGAAGCCGAGCGCGGGACGACCACGGCGGTGGGCGCGTACCCGCAGGGGCGCAGCCCTTACGGCCTGTGGGATATGGCCGGCAATGTCTTCGAGTGGACGGCGACGTTGTGGGGCAAACCGTCGCCGCGCCGGAACACGGCCTTCCATTATCAAGCCATCGGCGGGCCGGCCAACATCAAACCGTTTGGCTATCCCTATCAACCAAACGATGGCCGCGAGGCGGCGACGACGGACGCCCAGTCGCCGCGGGTGGTGCGCGGCGGCTCGTTCCTCCACGCGCAGCACGCCGCTCGCTGCGCCTACCGCGATTGGAGTCTGCCTTACGCGACGTTTGCGACGCATGGGTTCCGGGTGACGTTGTCAAGGTAAAACGTGAAACGTGATGAGTTTACAATGGTCGGCTCTTGATTTAAGATTTGTTAATGTCAGATTTGGAGATTTGAATGTAACACAAACTTTAGTTTGCCTGCTAGCAAAGAAACAAACTTAAGTTTGTGCTAAGTCACTATTTTCAAGGGAATTCCGCATTAACCGGGGTTCATCAGCGGTTGGATGAAAAAGATTTTCTCAACGGATTCAACGGATTTCAACGGATGTTTTTCCGTTTAATCCGCTCAATCCGTTGAGGGTATTTTCAAGGGAATTCATCATTAACCTGCGGTTCACCAACGGTTGGATGAAAATTTTCACCGCAGAGACGCAGAGGTCGCAGAGATTTTCTTTTTTCTCTGTGTTCTCTGTGTTCTCTGTGGCTATTTTCAGAGGAATTCATCATTAACCGGCGGTTCACCAGCGGTTGGATGAAAATTTTCACCACAAAGGACACGAAGGACACAAAGGGTTTTCTCTGTGAACTCGGTGTGCTCTGTGGCTATTTTCAAGGGAGAGTACAATGAGCGCACCCATCCTGTTCTGGCTGGTCTTACTGTTCATCGGCGGCGTCGGGCTGTTGTTCACAGGCGTGATCGTCTATCAAATCACGAAAGCGGTCAAACGCGCTGGGGGAGTGCAAGGGATCGCCAATCAAATGCAGGCGCAGGCGGCCGCGATCCGCCCGGCGTGGCATTACCCCATCGCCGCGCCGATATGGCCGGCGGGCACAGCGTTGGGGTGCGGCGTAGCTATGGCGCTGCTCGGCCTGGTGCTGGTGGGCGGCGGCTGGTTTTGGCAGCAATACCTGATCCGCGAGATGCGTCTGCTGCAAAATGAGGGCGTCGTCGCCACCGCCGTCGTCGCCGCGCAGCGAATTTCCGAAAGCGACGACAGCGAGACGTATTACGTCACGTTTGCATTCACCGCCGTCGCCAACGACCAACGCGTGGACGTACGGCGAGAAGTCAGTGTGCCGGAGAGCTTCTATGAGCGCGTGGAATATGGCAGCCAGATTGAGGTCGTGTACGCGCGCAGCGATCCGCGCATCGTCAAAATCCGCGCCATGTACACGCCGGGAAAAGTGGCCTATTGGCCGCTCATTTTACTGGGCGGGCTGGGCGCGCTGTGTCTGTTTTTTGCGTGGCTGTTGTTCGGCACTTATCGCAACGCCCGCCGCCTGGACGAGGAAGGCCTCACCACCTCGGTGGTGTTGGTAGACTGCTTTGAACATTCCGACTCTGACAGCACCTCGTACTACGTCGCCTACGAACTGCCCGGCGGCGGACCAATCCGCCACACGGTAGAGAAGAAAATCTACGACCGGCTAAGCGCGGGACAGACATTCCGCCTCGCCTATCTGCCCGACAATCCGAAGATATTCCGCCCGTTGTGGGGGTAAGGAGCGCCAGGCCGCCGCGCCGGAGGTGAAGCCGGTAGACACGGCCTGCTTCGCGGGCGCGGTGCTGACGAATGCGGCAGAGTTCAAACGCCTCTTGCCCTGCCTGAAGTTCATCATCGGAGCGATGGCGAAAAACACGCCCGACCACCGGGATTGGAATGCCATCCAGACGTGGACACTCTCTCTTGAGGATAAGCTGGGTGGATAAATCGGGAGGATTTACGAAGCAGTGTCGGGGAGTTGCTCAACGGGCAGCAGCACGTGAAATTGGCTGCCCGGTAAAGTTTCTTCGTCGCAGCCGGGGCTTTCAACCCACACTTGGCCCCGGTGCGCCTCCACAACCCCGCGCACAATGGCCAGTCCCAGGCCCGGCCCGCCGCCCTTGAAGTTGGTGCGGCTGCTGGAGTGCAGGGCTACTTCGCCCAGCCGGTAGAATTTGGTGAAGATCAACTCGTGATAGGCGGGATCAATGCCTATCCCGGTATCGGCAATGGTGATCTGCACACTCGCCACGCCCAGGGGGCTTTCGTCCGCCGGCCAATGTTGCCCGGAGATGGTGATCGTGCCGCCGTCCGGTGTGTACTTGATGGCATTGGTCAGCAGATGATAGAATACTTTGTGTAACATATCTCCATCAGCGCGGATGGACAGGAGGGCGGCCAGGTGGTGCATCTGGAGAGTCAGGCGCCGTTCCGTCAAGACGGTTTGCAATCCAGCAGAGAGCACATTCAGCAGGTGTGCCAAATCGGTGGGGGCGTAATACAACGAGACAATCTCATGATCCACCTTGGCGACATCCAGCATACTGTTGACAACCTCGTGCATCCGCTGAACGCCTTTGTCTAACCCTTCCGCCATATGCGCCAGTGTCTCTACATCGTGCAGATGCGGACGCAACATTTGTATGTAACAATTGATGACGGTCAGCGGGGTCCGCAATTCATGAGAAGTGACAGCGATAAAATCGGACTTAGCGCGATCCATCCGCTCCAACTTGTCGTAGGCCTGTTGGAGTTCTTGGGTGCGCTCCTGCACCCGTTGTTCTAGCACTTGATTGAAGGCTTTCGTTTCGGCGTAGAGACGAGCGTTTTGGAGGGCGACGGCCGCATGACGCGCGAAACTTTGCGCCAACGCCACTTCTTCTTCAATGAACTCCTGGATAGTGGTGCGCGCCAGCGACAACATCCCCATCACACACCCGGCATGGATGAGGGGCACGCCCAACCAGGAGCGCGGCGAGGGTATATCCGGCAACACTTCCCACTCCACTTGCTGTGTGACATCGCTAAAGGTTAACGGGCGTTGTTCCACACAGATACGTTGGTAGATGATGCTTTGCGTAATGGGGATGGCAAATCGCCGGGCGGCGACCACATCGGCAAAACCGCGCGTGGCGGCAAAGCGCAGCACGGCGTCCTGTTCCAAAATCACCCCCGCCCGATTATAAGGCACCATATCTTCCAGGTGGCGGAGAATCAATTGTAGCACTTCGTCCAATTCCAATGTGCTGGATAGCGCCCGTTCAATGTCCACCTGCTGTTGGATCAACCGGTTAGCATTCTCCAACATCCGCGATTGCGCCAACAAGAGTACGTGCAAATCCAGCAAACGCAAGTATCCGGCACTGAAATCCACTAACAACGGCTCGTAGCGTTGATCCACGGGGCGCCCCAGCGCCACCGCGACAGCCTGATCAATGCGCATTCTGGCCGGCAATACCGTTGGCGTCAGAGCCAGCTCGTCGTAGAGGTTAAGAATGGAACGCCGGAGAAACAGGGCGTTGCCGTAGGGACTGCTCAACAATTCCAAACACTTACTACGGGAGACCATCCCCTTCAAGGCCCCTGGCAAAGTCAGGATGACGCCCGGCAATTCGGGATGCGCCTTCAGTCGCGCGATAACCTTCTCAACCACCGTGTCGGGGTTGACATAGCCCTCGTGCGTTTCCAATCCACCAATCGTACCGGCGATGGCTATCTGCTCTATGCGTCCCGGATGCTCAGTCCGTTTATGGACACAATCCTGAGCCATTATGATGGGATCTGAGATTTTTTGCAGCGCTACACCTAACATAATCCTGATCATACTTCACGATTATTAACTGGCTTTTAACTTTAGGTTAAGATTTGTTTAATTTCTTCTTAACTCTGCTGCACAGCGGCGACTGTCTTACAATCGTTACGCGGTTAAGGTGGGACACACTTAACAACGGCCAAAAGGCTGGCGTTTACGCGGCAAATACGCGGTGCAAGCCGGCTAAGTGCATCCCACCTGGGGCTATCGCGTAACGACTATGTCTTACCCTTCTATCCGGCAGCTATCGAAAACTTTGGCAAATCGTGCCGGTATTATTTAAAGCAGCCTTTACATCCACTTAACCAATCGCTAAAGATAGACCTCTATAATGGCTAGCATCCCGGCATCTCATCAGAAAATCTCAATCAAAGAAGTCGAAATGGAAACCTATTGAGGTGCGGCGGCGCGCCGGCGATGACGCGGTAGCGTTCTCGTATCGTATCGTCGCCAAATGGTTGAACTATGAGAACTCGCGCCTGGCTCCGGCGCCGGGAACGGCTCAAGCTGCGCCGGCCGGATCTCAACCATGATGCGCCGGGCCGTGTTGTTGGCGTGTTTCGTGCTCTTGCTGGCTGCGAGCGCGACCCTGGCCGGCGTCGGCCCTGAAATTCGGCGGCTATCGGCTGCACGCTACGGTCAGCACAGTGCGGCTTACGGCGGAGAGCGACGCAAAGCGGGGTGGCGTGGACTACGTGAGTTAGGACGCAGCCAATTCGGCAACGAGTGCGTCGTGCTTCCGCCGGAAATACCCATGATGCCGGAGACGCGATTACTGAGCGTGATCGGCAGTGGTTATGGATTGAGCTTTTTGGCGCGTGGTCCGATTTATGAGGAGGCCATGCGGCATCCTGATCTTGAGATATTTGGGGGCAGGTAAGATGGAACAGTTTTTTATGGGGTTAATTGTCTTTGTCATTATCGCGATTGTACACCGCAAGGAGGCTCTCACATTTCGTTGGCAGCCGACGCGCGATACGTGGGTGGCGGTGGGCGCCCTGCTGCTCATGGCGACCGTGGGATGGGGTTATTGTCCAGGTTGCTCGGCGCATTCAAAGCCCCAGGCCGATGTCCACCGCGAGGAACGCGCCGATGGGCAAGGCCCAATAAAGCACGCCAAAGCCGAGGGCAGCCAATGCGAATTTCCAGGTCAGTAGTTGGGCATCACGCAGGCGTTGCACAGCAAGGATGGCCATGAGACCAAAAAGAAAGCCGGTAAACAGACCGGGCGAGTATTCAAGGAAGAGACCGGTGAAGACGAAGTGGTTGAGGCAGTTCAGCGCGCCCCACACCACAATGCCGACGCCGGCCGCCAGCCACTTCTCGCGGTTGCGGCGATAGAGGAAGTATCCCGCCACGAGAAAAGCGGCAAAGTAGCCATTGTGCATCAGCCACTTGGGGAAGTCGTAGCCGGGAATGCCCCAACGCAGATTGGCCCAGGCCGGGAAGCCAAAAAGCCCTTCTTCCAATAGATGGACGGTGACGTAAAGCAGCAGTGTGCCTGAAATCAGGTGTTCCAATGTCAGCGACTTGAGTTTTGTCATGGGTCTCCTTTGGGGTAGACGGTAGACAGTAGACGGCCCCGTCTACTGTTTACGCTTTTAGCGTTCCCCGCACAAACATATCCACGAATTCTGCGATCACGTCCTCGTCAGCAGGCTGTGGCGCGCCCGGCTCGTCCAACAGTTGTGCCAGGCTGTATTCGAAGAACATGCCGAAGAACGCCTGCGCGGTCAACTCAGGGTTGGGCAGGTCGCGCGCGATACCATTTGCGATTTGTTGGCGCAGATACCCCGCCAGCATAGCCCGCTGCCGGGCCGGTGTGGCGGCGATGACGGGGCGGATTTCGGGCTGGCGCTGCGCCTCGGTCATCGTCATCAAAATGGCGCGGCGATTGCGGTGCAGCATCGCCAGATAATGCTGCGCGATGCGCGTTAAATCGGCGCGATAGTCACCTGTTAATTGCGCGGCTCTGGCGGCTAACCCTGGCACAGCGGAAAATTGCTCCACAACGGCCTGGAATAAGCCTTGCTTGGTTCCGAAATGCCGGAACAGCGTGACCTCATTGACGCCGGCGGCGGCGGCAAGCGCGCGCGTAGTGGCGCCGGCGTAACCGCGCGCGGAGAAAACTTGCGCGGCGGCCTCAAGGATGCGTTGGCGAGTATCATCTTCAGCGGGCATTGGGGCACCTCACGGTGTAAACTTGACCTTCTCGCCGGTTTTCCAGGGGCGGTCAGGCGACAGACGCTGCATCTGCGCCGCGTGTCGGCGGAGCAAAGTCGCGTTGATGATCCCCTGCTCTTCCATTTTCTGGTACAAGAACGGCAGTTTGCCCTGTTCGTTGACCAGGATTTTGGCGATGCCGGGCAGCACTAGATGCCGGAACAGCAGCCGTACCGGCAGCGGCAGCGCGCCGCGTTTCTCTTGCTGAATGTCCGCCACCAGTTTGCCCCCCATCTTGATGGCGGCAGCGTACAGACGCGGGCTGTTTTCCGGCGACACTACGATGTTCCGGCTCTTTTTCGTGTCCATCACCTGTTTGTGGATGGTGCCGCTCACGTAACCGGGGTTAAGCCAACTACTGCCGAGCGCGGCGGCGATGTCTTTGGCGTTTTTGGCGCGGAAGTCATAACGCGCGGTGGTGACGCCGACGGCACACAGGTGTGCGAAACGACCGGTGAACCCCAAAGTGCAGGTGAGCCGGTCGAGAAACGTCTTGAGCACCGAGGAATAGAAGCCGCCGTAGACCGGCGCGCAAACGATGACGCCCTGCGCTTGTTCCAACTGTTGGCAGATAGCCTCGTGGTCGTCCTGGATGATGCAGCGCCCGGTGCGCGCGCAGGTCTCGCAGCCCTGGCAATGGTCAATGCGCTCGTCGGTCAAGTGGATGACGGTAACGTCGGCGCCCTGCTGTTGCGCGCCCTCGGCAACCCATTCGGCGATGCGCAGCGTGTTGCCGGTTTTGCGCGGAGCGCCGTTCAAAAGAATGATGTGTGGCATTGCTTTGTCCTTTCTTGTGCAAGCAAGTGGTTGCTTACATTCTGTCATATACATGGGTTTTGTCAAGTCTATCAGGAAAGCTTAAAGCAATGTTTACAGGACTTTAACGCACTGTTAAAGAAGTCCCCGTATAATGAATGGGATGTAAGACAAAAACTCACAACAGGAGTAGATCTATGCGCCAGTGGCTCTCATTCTGTGGTTCCGTAATGATAATCGTTATGTTGTGTACAGCCTGCGGCGGGAAGGCGGACTATGACATCCGGGGCACATGGGACTATACGATGGAGCTAGCGGATGGCGCTACCTATGACATCGGGACGATCACCTTCAGCGGAGAACCGGACAAGGGAACGTATTTGCAGGTGAATATCTACACGGTAGAATACGAGGGTGAGTACACCGTCAAGGGCGGCAACCTCAAACTGACGGGCGACGAAACGTGGGAGGGGACGCTCGCCAACGCGGAGGAGATGAGCGGCGTCTGGTCCCATCAAGGTGAAGCGCGCGGGACCTGGAAGGCCACGAAGCAAACACCGTAATGGCGAATTATGAATGACGCATGACGAATCACGGGGCATAGATAAGGAGTTGCGGTGAACATTCTGGCTTGATGAGCAACGGCAGGTAGAAGGGGAATACCGCCCGGATTGTGCAGTGGGTTGAGAAGCATATGGAGCGGCTGGCCGCGGCGCAAGCTGTCCCGCTGGCCTTTGAGACGGTGTATCTGGCGGAAACGAACCTCTCACTGCGTTGGAACCGATGTCGGCCAGCGCATAGCGCAAGATAGACCAGACGCTGGCGCAGCCAGCCGCCGCTTTTACGCGCAACTTACAAAACCCGCTTATCCGGCCCCCCACTTTATTCAAGCTGACGGCATTCAGGATGGCCCGCACGAGTATGAAACTGAATCTCGACGAGCACTACTGCAACTACACCTACTTCACCGAGCAGGGCTGGTTTGCGTCGGATTACTATTACCCGGTACGGCTCTCAAAAAGCTGGCTGACCTGGGCCTGGATTGGCTGGGAGCGGCGATGACCAGGGAGAGAGACAAGACTATGAAGAGAGATTGAGGCACAGCGTTTATGACTTCAGACCCGATCGTCTTGCACATTGACGGCCACCAATTGGCGGCTCTCTGCCTGAACCCCGGCACAGCGGGCGAGCCGGTGATTTTGCTGCACGGCATCACCAGTTCGATTTATGCCTGGGCGCTTCAACCGCCCTGCGTACTCGCGCAAGGGCCGTGCTATTCGCTCAGCCTGCCGGGACATTTTCCGGCAACCTTTCCGGCCTCTTTGCGGCCCGAGGCGCTCACCGCAGAGATGATCGCCCACGTGCTGGTCGCAGCAATCCGCGAGTTGGTGGGCGACCGTCCCGTCACACTCATTGGCCATTCTACCGGCGGGTTTGCGGCGTTGGCGGTGGCTGCGTCCACGCCGGCCCTGACCCGGCGCGTCGTCAGCGTCTCCGGCTTTGCGCAGGGGCGCTGGACAGGCGCATTGGGGCTGTATCAAACGCTGGGGCGCAGCGGCGCGCCGGGACGCGCGGTGTACAAGGCGCTCTACAAACTGGTCGGCCTATCTCCGGCTTTGCTCAAAGCCGTCATGCGCATTTACGTCGCCGACGCGCGTGCGTTTTACGCCTATCCTGATTTGCCGGATATGATGCGCCGCGCGTATCCGGCTTTCAAGCGACTCGATCTGGAGGCCATAATCCACTACTTTTACCGAATGCCGGAGATTGACATCAGCGATTGGCTGCCGCGCATCACCGCGCCCACGTTGGCGCTGACCGGCGACCACGACCCCATTGTGCCGCCCACGCAAGCGCAGCAGATCGCCGGCCTGGTCAAGGGCGCTGAATTGGCCGTCATCGCCGGGGCGGGGCATCTGCCCTTTGCTGAGCGCGCGGCAGACTATACTCGGCAGGTATCGGCATGGCTGGCCCAATCATAATATGACAGCAGTAGCGCGGTTTGTTTTCTTTGGACAGGATTGTTGGATTTCGTCTCTCCCCTGGATGAAACTCGAATGACATTCAACCATATTCGCACTAAAATAGACGCAAGTAACTGGGTTGGACTGCGGAGTTGGCTAACAATCTTAACATTCTAAGAAAGGGGAAGGGCGTCATGTATAACAAACTGATCGTTGATATCAAATCGTTGGGCTTCACCTGGGAGACCCGTGATCCGTTCCTGTTTTGCGTACATCACCTGGATCACTATCCGGCCGGCAACGCGCAACTGGGGCCGGCGGACTCATTGGCCGGCAGAAACCTCGGGCAAGATTTCAATACTAACCAAAGTTGGCGGATGTATCACGGCGAAACCATTCCTGGCTTTCCCGCGCACCCGCATCGCGGGTTCGAAACGGTGACGGTCGTCTTGAACGGCTTTGTCGATCACTCGGATTCCCACGGCGCGGCCGGACGCTACGGCAACGGCGACGTGCAATGGATGACGGCGGGCGCCGGATTGCAACATGCCGAGATGTTCCCACTGCTTCACCAAGACGCGCCGAATCCACTGGAACTGTTCCAGATCTGGCTCAACCTGCCCCAGGCGCGGAAATTTTCCCGGCCGCATTACAAGATGCTCTGGGCCGAGGAGATTCCGGTCTATGTGGAGAAAGATGCTCGTGGCAAAACGATAGAAGCAACGGTTATAGCCGGCCAAATCGGCGACGTCGCTGCGCCCGCGCCGGCGCCCGATTCGTGGGCCAGCAATGCTGAGAACGAGGTTGGCATCTGGCTGCTCAAATTGGAAGCTGGTGCGCGCTGGATGATTCCTGCCGCATCGCTTGAGGTAGACCGGGCATTGTATTTTTACCGGGGTTCACACATTGACGTTGCCGGCATGCGTATCCCGTACTACCATTCCGTCGAGCTGCTGGCAGACCAACCCGTGATTCTGGAAAATGCGGACCAGGATGCCTTTCTGCTGTTACTCCAGGGACGCCCGATCGACGAACCCGTGGTGCAACACGGGCCGTTTGTCATGAACACGACGACAGAAATCCAGCAGGCCTTCGCCGATTATCGCCGCACGCGCTTTGGGGGCTGGCCCTGGCCGCGCGATGACAATGTCCATCCACGCGAGCTGAAGCGGTTCGCCAGATACGCGGACGGCAGCGAGCAAGTGCCATAAGGCTCGCTTGACATGGTCAATTTGGCAGGGCGTAGATGTACTGTTCCGCGAGTGGGCGGCGGGTTAGTCTAACGTTACCTGTACTGGCGTACAAGGATAAGCCTATGCCTTGGTCCGATGACACGGGCGAGCGAAACCTGTAGAATATCGAGGGTGTCATTGCGGTTGTGGGCGATGACGGCTTATTTTCGCAACGTCAACCAGGAGGCTAGGGCCTATGAAACGACAAACAGCTTTGATTACAGGAGCATCGAGCGGCATCGGGCGAGAATTGGCGCCGTTGTTCGCCCAAGATGGCGTCAATCTGGCGTTGGTGACCCGCAACCGGGAACGGTTGGAATCTCTGGCCGCAGACCTGCGGACAAGGTACGGCGTTGATGTGATTGTGATCCCTCAAGACCTGGCGCAACCCGGCGCGCCGGAGGTGATACATCAGACGCTACAGGCCCAGGACATCACGGTGGATTTTCTGGTGAACAACGCCGGCACGCAGGTGTACGGGGCGATCCAGGACACCGACGTAGCCCCACAGTTGGCCCTCATCCAGGTGAACCTGACCGCGCTGACGCACCTGACCATGCGGCTGCTCCCAGAAATGCTCAAACGCGGCAGCGGGCGCATCCTCAACGTGGCTTCGACCGGCGGCTTTGCCCCGGCGCCGTTCAACGCCATTTACTGTGCGACCAAAGCCTACGTCCTCAGTTTTTCGGAGGCGATTGCCAGAGATTTGGAGCACACCGGCGTCACGGTGACGTGTCTCTGCCCCGGCCCTACCCGGACCGATTTCGCCCGCCGCGCCGATATCGAGGATATTCGCCTGTTCCGGCTGTCTTCGATGGCTGCGCGCCGGGTGGCCCAGGCCGGGTACGCCAGCATGATGAAAGGGAAAACGACCATTATTCCCGGCTTATTCAATAAATTACTGGTGCTCGCCATTCGTTTCACTCCCCGGCGACTGGTGACGCGCCTTGGTCAATACCTGATGGCGCGCGCCGGATGATTTGCGATGTCAAAACATTACTTGCTACACGATAACCTCGTCATCCGTTTTGCGGCTTTGTGGGGCGGCGTGATGCTCCTCTTTCTTGGGACCTGGACGCTAAGCTACTTATTCCTGCCCGAAGGTCTATTGCAAGGGCGCAATCTGGCGCAAACGTTGGCCGGGGAGACGTTGGCCGGCGGCAGTGTCGGGCTGGAATGGCTGCGGTTGTTCGCCATCAACTTGACTGTGATGTTGGGGGGGGTGTCGTGCCTAACGTACTGCGCACCGCGCGCGACTATCCGTTGGGCTATTCCACGGTGACTCTGTTGGCGTTGCTTTTTGCGGTCACGTTGGGGACCAATTCCTTTACGCTGTCGACGGGCGGCAAACAACCGCCCACCTTCGCCATTTTCACCAGTTCCGGGCTGTACGAAATCACCGCCTACCTCCTCGCTGCCGCCGCAACGCTCTCCCTGGCAAAATACCGGCTGGTGGGGCAATGGCCCAAGCAAACCGTGGAGGCCGTGGTCATCCCCCCAACGCAGCCCCTGATCCGAGAACGTTTTTGGGGATTGCTGGCAGCCATCCTCATCCTGGTGCTCGCCACCGGTTGGGAGGCTTACCGGTTTGCGGCGGCGATCCAGCCCAGAGCAAGGATGGAATAGGACTCTCGATAAAACAAACCAGGGAGAACAAAACTTGAAAAAAATACTCGTCTCTTGCGGAATTCTCATCGGCGGCGGCGCTGTAGGCTGGCTGATCGGCTCGTCCAGCAAAGCGATGCTCACTTCACTCGCCTTTTCGCCGCCGGGCGTGTTCGGATTAACCATTCAACTCATCACTGCGCTTCTGATTGCCATTCTGATTCATGAACTGGGTCATGTCATCGGCGGCAAGCTCGCAGGCTATTCTTTTATCATGCTCGTTGTCGGCCCCTTCAAGTGGGTGCGCGAGCAGGGGCGGGTGCGCTGGCGTTGGAACACCTCGCTCAACACCTTTGGCGGGCTGGCTTTGATGATTCCGCCTGTTGCCGAGAGCGAACCTAGTCGCATGGCGCGGTATATCCTCGGCGGACCCATTGCCAGTTTCTGCCTCGGTGTTTTCAGCATACTCGGCCTTGCCCTGCTACAAACGACGCAACCGCACTCCGTCCTTGTCAACCAGGGCGGCTTTTTTCTGGTTATCGTGGCAGCGATAGCGCTGATGACCGGCGTTGCTACGCTGATTCCCTTTAGCAGCAGCGGTTTTGCCAGCGACGGCGGACAATATCTCGACCTTATGAGAGGCGGACACCGCGCGGAGCGCCGCCTGCTGATGCTGACCCTCTCCGCCTATTCGTTCAATGGCAGGCGACCACGGGAATGGGATGCGGCGTTAGTCGCCCGCCTTCTCGAACTGGCGGAACAACGGCTGGACCAGATCGCGGCCGCCGCGCATCATTTCGCTTTTTACTATTATCTCGATCTGGGCCAGATCGATCACGCCGGCGCTGAATTGGATCGTGCGCTGGCGTTGGCAGAAGCCTATCCGGCGGAATTGCGGCCGGGATTATGGCTAGAGTTGGCCTATTTTCAGGCCCGCTATCGCCGCGATCCCGAGGGCGCTGCGGAATCTTTGAAAAAAGGAGCAGGCGGATTTGTCGAAGCGCATACCCGGGCCAGGGCCAAGGCGGCTGTGGCATTGAGCAAGGGTGATCTCCAGGAAGCGATAACCGCCATCGATCTGGCGCTGTCTCAGATTGACCGCAGCATGGACCGCGGCGGCGCCATAGCTGAAAAAGAGTGGCTGCTGGAACTACAGACACAGGCGCATTGCTTAGCGAATGAGGGTTGCGCAGTTGCGGTAGGTAAAGATAAATGCCATGATGCACTACTTTTACCGGATGCCTGAGATTGACATCAGCGATTGGCTGCCGCGCATCACCGCGCCCACGTTGGCGCTGACCGGCGACCGCGATCCTATCGTGCCGCCCGCACAGGCGCAGCAGATCGCCGGCCTAGTCAAGGGCGCTGAATTGGCCGTCATCGCCGGGGCGGGGCATCTGCCCTTTGCCGAGCACGCGACCGAGTACAACGCCATTCTGGCGCAGTGGTTGGCGCACAGCCTTGCGATCTGTTGAACGACCAAACCCTAAGTTCTCGCAAGATTCAAGGCCAAAATAACATAGCTATGAGAGGAGACGTATAATAAAGACACACCAAGAATTTATGACCGAACTTGATGATGAGCGAAAGCCACTTGTTGAGGCGTTACTTATCGCCATACTTGAAGCGTGCCCCACTTTGACCGAAACCATCAAATGGAACGCGCCAACCTTTTGTTATAACGGTAAAGACCGTATGACAATTACGCTTCATAAAAAGGATAGAGTGGGACTTATCCTTCACACTGGCGCGAAACCGAAAGAAGACAAAAAAGCACCTCATTTGTATACAGATGATACAGGATTGCTTGAGTGGAACTCTAATATACGCGCCACAGTGACCTTTTCTGATCTTGCCGTATTTTTAGCCAAAAGAGATCTTTTCAAAAAAGTTATAGAGCGCTGGATTGAAGAGACAAAAGATCTCTAACTGCACAATAGACAAAAAGGAATCCTAAATAGAAGGAGCTACGGCCTATGAAACGACAAACAGCTTTGATTACAGGAGCATCGAGCGGCATCGGGCGAGAATTGGCGCCGTTGTTCGCCCAGGATGGCGTCAATCTGGCGTTGGTGGCCCGCGACCGGGAGCGGCTGGGATCTCTGGCCGCAGACCTACGGGCGAAGTACGGCGTTGATGTGACTGTGATCCCTCAAGACCTGGCGCAGCCCGGTGCGCCGGAGGTGATTCATCAAACGCTACAGGCCCAGGGCATCACGGTGGATTTCCTGGTGAACAACGCCGGCACGCAGGTCTATGGGCCGATCCAGGACACCGACGTAGCCCAACAGTTGTCTTTGATACAGGTTAACCTGACCGCCTTGACGCATCTGACCATGTTGTTACTCCCGGAGATGCTCCAACGTGGCAGTGGACGCATCCTCAACGTGGCTTCGACCGGTGGCTTTGCCCCGGCGCCGTTCAACGCGATCTACTGCGCGACGAAAGCCTACGTCCTCAATTTCTCGGAGGCGATTGCCAGGGATTTGGAGCACACCGGCGTTTCAGTAACGTGTCTATGCCCCGGCCCCACCCGCACCGACTTTGCGCGTCGCGCCGACATTGAAAACATCCGCCTGTTCCGGCTGTCTTCGATGAATGCGAGCCAGGTGGCTCAAGCCGGATACGCCGGTATGCTGAAGGGGAAAACGACCGTTGTGCCGGGGCTGTTCAATAAGTTGCTGGCGCTCTCCATTCGCTTCACGCCCCGGCGCTTAGTGACGCGCCTCGGCAAGTATTTGATGGCGCGCGCGGGATAGTCCACCATGCCTTCATATTTACCAGGGTATGGAATGTTTTTGGCGGCGCTTTCTCGTATATCCGTTGTCAAAAACGACCAGTCAATGAAGTGTATGCCCACTAAACAGTGTAAAGGAGTTGACGGATGGAGCGCAAAGATTTGAGATCACGTAAATGGTTTTACCCCGTAGTTTATGGGCTGCTGGTTATCCTCTCGATGCTGCCGCCCATCACGCAAGTCCCCTATGATCCCCGCAACACGCAGGATGTGATTATGAGCATCTTGATGGTGTCCATTGTCCCGTACCAGGCATGGGGCTGGGTGTTTCACGTCGCCACGTTAGCCGTCATCGCGCTGGTGATCTTCCGCCCGCAGAGTGCCGGGCGTGCGACAGCGGCCTATTTTGGCGTCAATTATCTGTTGATCGCCGCCTTGCAGACGAACACAATGACCGAGACGTACGGTTTTGCCGTGCAGACCGGCGCACTCGTCGCCACAGGGTTGCTGGGGCTGCTTTGGCTATGGGTGGCGGGGAAGGATCGTCTACAAGCCTCATTCAACGATGTCCCGCCCTGGCGTTGGGCTTTGGCCCCGTTGGCGCTGCTCGTCTTCTGGTCGCCCATCGGAACAGACGGCAGTAAAGTTGTTCCAAACTTCAATCCACTGCTTTTGCTGACCTCGCCGGATTACGGGCTGACCTACTGCTTTATGACGCCGGTGTTTCTGTTCCTGCTGATCCTGTTTTACCCAAAGGTTGATCGCTTCGCCCTCCGGGTGACGGCCTTCAACGGGCTGATTTATGGGATGTACAACCTGAGCCACTGGTTCAATCCTGATATGCGCTGGATGGGGGTGATGCATCTCCCGCTGCTGGTTATCCCGTTGACAGCGCTGTTCCTGCCCACGCTGGAACGCAACCGGCAGTCGTGAGGGATTGAAAAGCTTATGATGCCTGGATCAGAACGCCATCAATACGCCTTCGGCCTTTTTCTGGCGCTCATTTTGCTCATGGCATGCCAGCTTGCCGGTCGCCGTGCCGCGCCCCCGGAGACGCTCGTCCCTGGCGACACAACCCACGTCCTGACACACGATGGCCTCGAACGCTCCTATATCGTCCACATCCCGCCCGCTACGACCCGGAGCAGCCGCCCCCGATTGTGATCGTCTTCCACGGCGGGGGCGGCAACGCCGAAAACGTGCAGCGGATGACCGGCTTCACGGCAACGGCGGACAGCGAGAACTTCATCGTCGTCTATCCCAACGGCACAGGCCCGCTCAAGGAGAAGTTATTCACCTGGAACGGCGGAACGTGTTGTGGCTACGCCGTCGAGAACGACGTAGACGATGTCGGATTTGTCAGGACGCTCATCGTAGACCTAACCGGCGTCGCCAACGTGGACCCGCAGCGGATTTATGCCACCGGCATGTCGAACGGAGCGATCATGGCCCATCGCCTGGCCTGCGAGCTTTCTGATGTGATTGCCGCCATCGGGCCGGTCGCGGCGACGCAGAATATCGAGACGTGCCAGCCCGAGCGCCCCGTGCCGGTGATCCACTTTCACGGCGACGGCGACCGGCACGCCCCCTACGCGGGCGGCATCGGCGAAGAATCGCTGGCCGGCGTGGACTTTGTTTCAGTGGAGGAAACCATCGCATTCTGGGTTAGCCACAATAGTTGCGACACAGCGCCGCAGGAAGAACAGACAGGAAGCATCATCCACACGGTTTATACTGACTGTAATCAAGGTGCAGACGTCGAGTTATACACTGTGGTCGGTGGCCTGCACCCCTGGCCCGGCGGCAAACCCGGCTGGCTGGGCGGCGATGAGCCAACGCAGGAGATTTCCGCCAACGACCTGATGTGGGCATTCGGCGCGTTGCTTAACGAATGACGGCAATGTCTTTAGCCCACTCCGCCCGCCCGTCACCGCTTCCGCATCCCACGGCGAATCCCCAAGCATCACCTCCCGGTACGTCTGAATCTCGCGGGCTTTGCCCGGCCAAGCTCAACGCCAGTTGTTCCACACGTTGTTGTAAAGGATA
>Ga0116144_10001673_pt1 | contig 25834 bp, 21 predicted proteins | sample AD_UKC035_MetaG_FD_89746 | JGI IMG/M metagenome (GOLD analysis project Ga0116144, IMG submission 89746) | Active sludge microbial communities of municipal wastewater-treating anaerobic digesters from USA - AD_UKC035_MetaG | ecosystem: Engineered > Bioreactor > Anaerobic > Digestate | place: USA...
GATACCACGGCGCATTGCGGTATGCTGCATAGAATCTACCATACTGCCCGGTGAAATCTTCATGGTGCAGATGCAGCCAGTCATACAGAAGAAGTTTTCCATTTGTCACTTCTTCATCATAAACGATATCATAAGGTATCTCTGAATATGTCAATGCAAGGGTAACGGCATCGTCCCAGGGCAATTTGCTTTTCGGAGAGTATACTGCAACTTTAGGAGCCTTTTCTAATTTCATCACATCCATGTTCACTTCGGGATCTGATATCTCGGTGATAATTGCAGCTGCCTGGCCTTCTGCTAAAATCTGGAAGGATACTCCCCTGATAGAACATTCCTTCTCGAATTTGGCAATGTCATCAAACATGAAGCTGCCTCCGCGATAATTTAATAACCATGATACTGCTACATCGTGTTGCAATACCATATAGGCAATGCCATATGCTTTTAAATGGTTCTTTTGAGTGTCATCCATAGGAATAAGGATCTGCGCCCCATTGGATGATCTTGCCATCAAGAAAATAGTAAGTAGAAAAAATATTTTTTTCATAGTATAACGAAGGTACGAAGAAATTTCCTGTTAAAAATGAACGAAAAAAAATGGAATAGCTTATATACAAAGCTATTCCATTCAAATTCTTAATGAAATGTTCAGAAAAGAGGATCAAATATCCATTTTCATCTGATTCTTTTCTTTAATCTTAGTTTTCTTTTCAAGCTTTGCTACTATGCGGTTCCGATCTTTTTTGATTTGATCACTTTTTTGTACGATGTCCCACTCGATGGTTACCGCTTTTTCTTCCTTGAGTGGTTTTACTTTTTTTGGGGCTTTGCTTCCCTTCTTCTTTGGTTCTGCTTTCTTAGCAGCTGCGGCCTTCTTTGGACTTGCAGTTTTCTTTACTGCTTTAGCCGCCGTCTTTTTCTTATCGACTTTGGTCACTTTCTCAGACTTAGTTGCCTTTTTGCCTCCGCTTATATCGGACTCTGCTTTTATTGGTTTAGGATTAGGTTTTTCATCGATAAGACTCGTCTGAATAGCTGCAGGCTGCTGCGGACCATCTTTCAATTTGACGACGCGGGTCACGGCATTCTTGGTAAGAATATTTCCAATTGCGCCACGACCTTTCACTTCGGTTTCATTGAAGTCAACATCGATCTGAGTAATTCTCAGTTTCGGTTTTGGCCTTAAAATGGCTCGAACTGTCTCTGCGTCCTTATCATTACTGACAGAGAACCAGAGTACTTTGGATCCCTCCTTGCCTTTGGTAAGGACATATTCTTTATCTCTTGTTGTTCCACCCACAGTAAACCTTTTGATCATGGTATTTCCACCTTTACCATCCTGGTAGATCATATTGTAAACCGGACCGACATCACTCTTCTTATAGAGAGCAATATGTCTGATATCCTTACCAACGTATTTTTTCTCATCGACCTTGGTGACTATCATTGTTCCGTCACCTCTGAACACAATGATATCATCGAGGTTAGAACATTCGCAAAGAAATTCATCCTTACGCATCCCGGATCCTGCAAAGCCTTCTTCTCTGTTTACGTATAGCTTAAGATTATTCATGATCACTTCAGCCGCATTCACCTGCTCGAAAGAACCGATCTCGGTCTTGCGTTCTCGGCCTTTACCATATTTTTTAAGCAGATCTTTATACCAGGTGATTGTATATGTGCGCAGGTTAGCCAAATTGTGTTCCACTTCTTTAAGCTGCTCTTCGAGTCCTTTAATTTTCTCATCCTGAGCTTTCACATCATATTTAGAAATTCTCTTGATCTTGATCTCCGTCAGTCCGACAATATCCTCACGTGTAATTTCGCGCTTGAATTTTTTCTTGTATGGCTTTAAACCAAGGTCGATCGTTTCAATAACTGATTCCCACGTGGTACAGTCTTCTATATTTCGATAAATTCTTTTCTCAATGAAGATCTTTATCAAGGAGCTAAAATGCCACTCTTCTTCCAGCTCACTTTTGCGTATCTCCAATTCTTTTTTCAGGAGATCCATCGTGTACTGAGAATTATACTTCAGTATATCATTGACACTCATGAAGCATGGCTTGTCGTCAATGATAACACATGCATTTGGAGCAATGCTTACTTCACAGGCAGTAAAGGCATATAAGGCATCAATGGTTTTATCCATATCCTCATAAGAGTCGCTGTGCAACTGAACCAGTATCTCAACATTTGCTGCAGTATTGTCTTCTACTTTCTTGATCTTGATCTTACCTTTATCGTTTGCAGCAAGAATTGTATCGATCAGGGAAGATGTATTTGTTCCAAAAGGGATCTCTGTGATCACAAGTGTCTTCTTATCTTTCTTTTCAATTTTAGCACGAATACGCACTCTGCCACCACGAAGGCCTTCATTGTATTTACTGAAATCTGCGATGCCTCCTGTCGGAAAATCAGGCAAGAGATTTACTTTTTTTCCTCGAAGGGTATCAATAGATGCTTCGATGAGTTCAATAAAATTATGTGGTAATATCTTACATGCTAAACCAACAGCGATACCTTCTACACCCTGAGCAAGGAGCAATGGGAATTTAACCGGCAGTGTGATAGGCTCTTTATTTCTTCCATCATAGCTTAACTGCCAGTCTGTAGTCTTTGGATTGAATACAACATCCAAAGCAAATTTCGATAGTCTTGCCTCAATATAACGTGAAGCAGCAGCGCTGTCACCGGTATAAATATTTCCCCAGTTTCCCTGCATGTCGATCAACAGATCTTTCTGACCCAGTTGCACCAGTGCATCACCAATTGATGCATCACCATGGGGGTGGTATTTCATACTGTGACCAATGATATTAGCCACCTTATTGTATCTGCCATCTTCCATGTCCCACATGGAATGCAGTATTCTTCTTTGCACCGGCTTCAAACCATCGTTCACATGCGGGACAGCACGTTCAAGAATTACATAGGAGGCATAATCAAGAAACCAGTTCTCGTACATTCCCTGAACGTGGGGCACCGTTGAGTTTTCAGCATGCTGTTGCTCCTGAATTTCTACAGGCTCCTGTTTACTTGCTTTACTTTCTTTCTTCTTCTTTGCCATTCGGGTATTTATAATTAATCGAAATTTCTTATGTCCTTTTAATGATCCATTTACTCCGCTTCTTCAGCAATGAGCTCTTCCTTAACAATGTCTTTTTCTATCCTTAGATTTTGTATGATAAAATCCTGACGTTCCGGAGAATTCTTACCCATATAGTAATCCAGCAAATGATGTATTGTCTCATCCTGACTCAGCATAACGGGTTCCAGACGGATCTTTCTTCCGATGAAATTTGAAAATTCATCAGGTGAAATTTCGCCCAGTCCTTTGAAGCGGGTGATCTCAGGATTTGCCCCAAGCTTTGAAATCGCATTCACTCTTTCAGTTTCACTGTAACAATAAATCGTCTCCTTCTTATTCCTGACTCTGAATAATGGTGTTTGAAGAATGTACACATAGCCATTCTTGACAAGCTCAGGGAAAAACTGAAGGAAGAATGTCATCAATAACAATCTGATATGCATACCATCCACATCAGCATCGGTGGCTACAACTATTTTGTTGTAGCGAAGTTCATCCAGACCATCTTCAATATTTAAAGCATTCTGAAGGAGATTGAATTCTTCGTTCTCATAAACAACTTTCTTAGTCATCCCATAACAATTTAATGGCTTCCCTTTGAGACTAAAAACGGCCTGAGTATTGACATCTCTCGCCTTGGTGATTGACCCGCTTGCAGAATCACCTTCTGTGATAAACAGAGTAGATTCAAGTCTGTCGATGTGTCTGGAATTTAAATGAACTCTGCAGTCACGTAATTTTTTATTATGAAGATTGGCTTTCTTAGCACGTTCGTTAGCAAGTTTTTTGATGCCCGCAATTTCTTTGCGCTCACGTTCACTTTGGTGTATCTTGCTTTCGATCGCTTTTGCTACCTCCGGATTTTTGTGCAGGTAGTTATCAAGCTCTGTCTTTATAAAATCATTGATCCAGGTTCTGATAGCTAAACCATTAGGTTCTCTTGTGAGCGACCCGAGTTTGGTTTTGGTTTGTGATTCAAAGACCGGTTCCTGAACACGTACGCTTATGGCAGCAACTATAGAGGTCCTGATATCGCTTGCATCATAGTCTTTTTTGAAAAATTCACGCACAGTTTTCACGATAGCCTCTCGGAAAGCTGCCTGGTGCGTTCCACCCTGCGTGGTATGCTGTCCGTTTACAAAGCTATAATATTCCTCACCGTATGCGGTGGTATGTGTGAAAGCTACTTCAATATCATCTCCATGAATATGTGCGATCGGATAAAGGATCTCATCCGACATGTTCCTTTCTAAGAGATCTTTCAGACCATTCTCAGAATAAAATTCCATGTCGTTGAAATGAATCTTGAGTCCTTTATTCAGATAAACATAATTCCACATCATGTTCGCTACATGATCCTTGTTGTAACGATAGTTTAAAAAGACTGAATCATCGGGAACAAAAACGAATGAGGTTCCATTCTTTTCTGTGCAACTTTTTTCTTTTTCATCCTTCTTCAAATTTCCCTGAGAGAATTCTGCGATCTTTGTTCTTCCTTCACGTATCGATTGTACCTTAAAATAGGAAGATAAGGCATTCACGGCCTTAGTTCCAACTCCATTCAACCCGACACTTTTCTGAAATGCTTTACTGTCATATTTACCACCGGTATTAATCTTAGAGACACATTCAACAACCTTACCCAGAGGTATACCCCTTCCATAATCACGCACTTCAACTCTTCCATCCTGGATATTAATGTCGATAGCTTTACCATATCCCATGACATGCTCGTCGATGGAATTATCAATAACTTCTTTCAGCAATACATATATTCCATCATCCTTCGATGAACCATCTCCTAATTTTCCGATGTACATACCGGGACGGGTACGAATATGCTCTTTCCAGTCGAGAGAGCGTATACTATCTTCGGTATAACCATGATCCGGTTTTTTCTTTTCAGCCATTATATTTTTCTTTATCTATGATTCTCATTTGATCGATCATGAAGACCGAAACTTAATTGTTTTTTCCCTGTCAAAGTATTTTTCAATGCCTGATATTTTAATCCTGAAGGGCTTTTCGAGACTAAATTTTAGTCGCCTAAAATTATAGCCGTGAAGGCAATCAGAAAGGACTCAAGTCTTTTTTTATTCACATCATTCTGTGCAATGCCGCAAGCTGAAAGAATCTCCGGTCAGTTCCCGGCTGCCAAACTAAGTTTTTCTTCTACATACTCCTTGCTTTCATCTACTTCCAGATACTTCAGACGAGATCTTTGTCCTTTCTTAATGCTGATAGAAGACTTGGAAATTTCCAGAACAGAAGCTAAAAATGTGATAAGATGTTCATTCGCTTTTCCATCAACAGCGGGTGCTTTTAGCCGGATCTGCCAGTCACCTTCCACTTTCTCAAGCTTATCCTGCCTCTGATTAGGCTTAATTCGCACAAAAAGCGTCATACCTCCGGCTGATTTTGCACAAAGGTAATCAACTCCGGGAAAAACTCCCTGAAATCCGCTTCAAATGCGGGATATCCGGCCTCGAGGTCCTGAATCGCTTCATCCATGCGGTTTTCAAAATTTACTCTTCTGGATAGTCCGGTTAACGTTCTTGACAGTCCTTGTAAATGTGCATAATTGAGTAACCAGTTTCTTTCTATCATGTAGGGTAAAAATTGTTGTACCTCCACCGGCAATCCGGCTATATTACGACTTAATATTTCATAGGTATTATGAGTGTATTCTCCCAGGTCAATCTGTGAATAGTCTCTGAAATTCTTGGCAAGAAAGTGATCGTAATATAAATCGACGATCACACCGGAATAATGCCGGTACTTCTTTCGAAGCGGCTCTTTACTTCTGGCTGTCACCTCATGGTGATCAGTGAAATAATCAATCTTACGGTGCAGGGCTATTCCCTTTTGTATCCCATGGGGATAGTCAAACATCTTTTTACCCTTCACAAAATCAGCAATGAAATTACCGATCATGCGTTCTTCATTGTCACCGCTGAGATAAATATGTGCCAGGAAATTCAAAATATGGAATATAATATACTAATAATTAATGGAATAAGCCAGAAATAAAGAAATTATAAGGAGAATATACAGAAGTTTTGCCTTATAAAGCCTGTTTGACAGAAACAGAATTATTCAACAAAATACAGACAATGATGTTCAAATTACCTCTATAATTGACTTGAGCCTTGCTATTTAATATCTTTACGACAATGAGAATTATTCTTTTTGCCGCATTGCTCTTCCTTGGAATTGAAGGCATGGCACAACAACAGTTTGCATATTGCAAGGATTCAACGCGGATTGAGGACACATTTTGGCCCTGCGGAAGGGACTATGAACCTGTTTGCGGTTGTGATAACATTACGTACAGGAACGAATGTGCTGCCTATTTTTGGGGAGGTCTGATCAGTGGAAGCTGGACAACCAACTTTGTTTGCGGCAATTTCGATATCGATTTCTATCCTACAGCGGTTACTTATTTTCCTTCAAAGTTTAGCATCTACATGAAAAATGCCGGCACTGCTACTCTATATATTTATGACAGCTTTGGAAAATTGAAAAACACTGAGTACTTCTATGCACCTAGTCCTGCATTCAAACAAAGCAGAGAAATTGCAGTACAAAACTTTGATCTGGGCATTTACATTCTTATCGTCGTTGTCGAAGGAGAAGTGCAAAGCATCAAATTTGCTAAAACAGTAAAATTCGAGTAGTCGTTTCCCCGGTTCAATCTTCTGAAGGAGCGGATCCCACACCTCCTACGATATCAATCATCCCATAACCTTGCGTAGTGTACATTCCAATACCACATTCCCAGATGAACTTTTGAACCTGCGGATGAGCATGCAAGGTGAAAGGTAAGAGGTAACCGTAAATGGTCTGGTTAAGATTATTCTTATAAATGCGGGCAAACTTTTTGTGAGTATCAGCAATTTTCTGAATATATCCCGGGTCAGGGATGATCTCGAATTCCGCAAACTTGGCGATTTGCTCATCGGTGAATCCTGCCTTTTCCATTCTGTCAAGAATAGCATCATAGAACATATCTGAATACTCCTGATCACGAGGATCTAAAGGTTCAGGAAGATTACCTGCTTCATCGGTTTGAAAAGCTTCCTGTGGTACCATCGGTGAAATACACACATACTTCATCTGAGTAACAAACTCAGGATCAGGAATTACTTCAAAAGATTTTGGTACAAGTGTAAGTTTGGCAAAGCTTACAAGTCTTCTGTCAAATATCTTCTTTACTAATTCGTCAATAAAATCTGCTTCAGGTGCTGAAAGTACGAGAGAGACTTTTGATGAAAGAAATCGGATCTGACCGGTTTGAACCTTTGAGGTACCTTTCAACGAGGAGAAACTGTAGTTATTCGAAGAGACAGACATCTCGCGGATAACTTCTTCTAAAAACGCTGAAATGATCTTCTGGTGATGAAGCGGAACAGTACCACTGCTGCCGTGCACCTTTAAAAACGAAATTTTAATTCTCATAACTGATATACGTGAAAAAGATATTACAAAAAAATCCCCTGCCGTATCCGGCTTTTACAAAAGTAGAACCTTTTTTGATATCTAAAACAAAATATGGATTAATTCACACACAAAAAGTAATGTTAAGCAATTCAAGAATAATAAAATGCCTTTAAATCCTAATTAAGACCTATTAATAAAGCCATTTACATGTATAAAAAGCTCACAGCTTATTTGGCAATGCAAATTCTATTCGCTTATCTTTCCTGTTAAGATAAAGGAGGCAATATCATCAACAACCTGCTTTTCCATATGTCCGGACTGTTCATATTCTTCAGGCAAACTTTTTCCTTTTCCGGCTATAAATAAATGATTTGAGTTTGGGTACGATCTGAAGGTTACATATTTAGAATTTTTGAGACCGCTCTTCCAAAGAGAAAAATCTGTGTCAGTAACCTGGTAGTCCCTTTCTCCGTGCAGAATAAAAATTGGTAGTTTTAAACTTGACGCAGTATTTACCTGATCATAGGATTTTAGATCGAGCCAGTAGGATATTGGTATCCCGAGTATACCAATACTATCATTTTCATTTTTTGCAGTTAAGTTTTTAATTTTTGGGATGGCTGTCCGCAAACTATCCATTAACTCAGTAATCTTTTCAGAGCTGTCATTTCCCGCCAGATATTCAGCCTGCTCAAGCATAAGATCTTCCATAGGTCTTGCATTTGCAGCGAGCATGATAATACCACTGACATCATTCGTTTGCTTAACAATGCGCGGAAGTAACATTCCACCCAAACTATGTCCTATCAAATAAATTCTTGTTGAATCTATAAGAGTATCATGCTTCATAGTTTTTATGGCAGATAAAACGTCGTCCATAGTCTCTTCCTTCACAGTGAGCTTTTTCATTTCTTCGGCCATTCTCTTTCCATAACTTCTCGTACGTTTATCATAGCGCAAAACAGCTATTCCCTGTGCAGCAAGTCCTACGGCGAGGTCTCTGAAGATCTTGGTGTTGCCGACAGTTTCATCCCTGTCGTTCGGCCCTGATCCATGAACAAGAATGGCGACAGGTGGATTTTTTACTTTCTTAGGGTAAGTGATCGTTGCCTGCATCCTGTATTTGTCAGTGATCACATATCGCTTTCGTTCAAAAAAACTTGCAGTATCCAAATATGTTGGATCATCGAATACGTACTTTTTAACTTCGGGAACAAAAAATATTCCTTTTAATTTTTCGTCAAGTCCAAAAATCACTTTGAAGTCGACTTTTCGTTTTTCAAATTCTGATTCATGCACGATTACGTCGATTCCATTTTCTTTATCTATACGTATATTGGTCACTTTCACAAACTCTCCTACCCTCTCTGTCAAATTTACCCATGCTTTGGCTAATTTGGCAGAATCTACATGGGCAGCAATTGTACTATCGAACTCACCGCAAACTTTTCCAAACTCTCCTTTAAGTACCCATTCATAGATTTGTTTGGATCTCTCAGTATGATCTTTAATCACCTGTGCCTGACAGGAAGATCCGAATATCATGGCAATTAAAACGATTCTGATAACTTTCATAATTGAATTATGTTCTTGGATTCAATGATTGATTGGTATTGAAACTTGATTCTTAAGGTTTAGATAAATGTAAATCAGAGCTTAAGTACTAATTAATTTTGTAGATGTGTGTGACTAAATTAAAAATAATATTTTTATCGGTGCTGCATTATTAATAAACAATTTAGAGTCTTGTTTGATCAAAGAAAGAATTTTCCAATATCATGCATCCTCATAATTGTTGATATGTGCAGCAATTTTAATACCTGCATCACCTTGTCCGTAAAAATTCTCTGTGAAAGCTGAGTTCTTCTTGAGCAAGTCATGGAAAGAATTCACGATTTTGATCCTATCACTACCAGCAATGCACAAGTAACCATTCTGTTCCAGTTCAACCCACTCAGTCTGTTCACGCATTAACACACTATGTTTCTTAAAATAAAATGCTTCCTTCTGTAAACCTCCGCTATCGGTAAGGACCAGTTTGGAGTTTTTAATGAGGTTTAGTATATCCATGTACCCCACAGGTTCAATAACATGTACAGTAGTTGTTAGTCCAAATTCATTCATCTGCTTTCTTGTGCGTGGATGCAAAGGCAAGACTACCGGGATCTCAGTATGAATTTCATCCAATGCTTCAAGTATATTCCTGAGTTTTTCCTTATGGTCTACATTTTCTGCCCGATGGAGAGTACATAGAACATAATTTGCATTCTGCTCATCGCTTAATATTAACTTCCTCTTTTTTGCCTGTTCGGAATAATAGATTGCTGCATCCATCATCAGGTCGCCACACATATAAGCTTCGGCTTTTTTCCTTTTTAGACCTTCGTTGAATAAATTCTCAAGTGCAGTTTCCGTCGAACAGAATAAGAGATCTGAAATCTGATCAGTTAGTACCCTGTTAAACTCTTCAGCAATAGAAAGGTCGCCATGACGCATACCTGCTTCCGCATGAGCTAATTTTATTCCCGTCATTTTCGCAGCCAAAGCTCCGGCAAGTGTGGAGACTGTATCACCGTAAACCAAGACCAGGTCCGGCTCTTGCTGCAGAATAATTTTCTCGATAGCCGGAATCATCAATGATAACATCCCGGCATTGGTGCCGCCTTGTATGTTGAGGTTGATATCTGCCTGCTGTAGTCCGAGCTCCTTGAAAAAAACAGCGGACATATTATCATCATAATGCTGTCCGGTGTGGACAATGAACTCCTTAATCGAAGGAAATTCCTTGAAAGCCCGGCTGAGTACGGCGGCCTTAATAAATTGAGGCCTTGCACCAATGATGGTTAGGATCTTCATCTATGTTTGTATGCTCAAACCATTATCCACAGGTGAGATTGTCTTCATTTCAAAAATTCAGATGAAGAGTCAGACTAGTAATCAATAAAATTACTTAGCATAATTAACAGACCTGGTCTCCCTGATCACCGTCACCTTTACCTGTCCGGGATATGTCATTTCTGTCTGTATCTTATTTGCAATGTCAAAAGACAAGACCTCAGATTGTTTATCGTCTAACTTTTCACTTTGAACTATCACGCGTAATTCACGACCGGCCTGGATGGCGAAAGTTTTCTCAACTCCGGGGTATGATAATGCCAAAGCTTCCATGTCTTTCAGACGTTTGATATAAGAAGCAACCACCTCTCTTCTGGCGCCCGGACGAGCTCCACTGATAGCGTCGCATACTTGCACAATAGGAGAAATAATGCTTGTCATTTCGATTTCATCGTGGTGAGCACCGATGGCATTGCACACTTCCGGATTCTCCTTGAATTTTTCTGCAAGTTTCATTCCCAGAATAGCATGAGGCAATTCAGGCTCATCATCCGGAACTTTCCCGATATCATGCAGAAGTCCGGCACGCTTGGCCAGCTTAACGTTTAAGCCAAGTTCAGCGGCCATAATGGCACAAAGGTTAGCCACTTCGCGACTATGCTGTAAAAGATTTTGACCATAAGAAGAACGATATTTCATCCGACCCACCATTCGGATAAGTTCAGGTGCCAGTCCATGAATACCGAGATCAATAGTCGTACGTTTACCTACTTCAACAATTTCATCATCCAGCTGACGCTTTACCTTAGCCACGACCTCTTCAATACGAGCAGGATGGATACGTCCGTCGCTTACCAACTGGTGCAATGCAAGACGCGCCATTTCACGGCGAATAGGATCAAATCCGGAGAGTATAATAGTTTCCGGTGTGTCATCGACAATGATCTCAACGCCGGTTGCCGCTTCAAGAGCACGAATGTTTCTTCCTTCACGCCCGATGATTCGACCTTTCACCTCGTCGTTCTCAATGTTAAAAACAGTGACTGCATTTTCAACGGCATGTTCCGTTGCAACACGCTGAATGGTTTGGATCACGATCTTTTTAGATTCTTTATTGGCAGTAAGCTTGGCCTCTTCCATGATGTCTTTAATGTATGACATCGCTTCAGTTTTTGCTTCCGCTTTAAGCGCCTCGACGAGCTGAGATTTTGCCTGATCAACACTCAAGCCGCTGATCTTTTCAAGTTGTTCCACTTGCCTTGAATGAAGCTTGCTTACTTCTTCCTTCTTGGCTTCAAGAATTTCAAGCTGATTCTTCAGGGTAGCCTGCTGGTGTTCAAATTCTGCCTGCTTACGTTGGGTTTGTTCAATTTTTTGAGCGAGTGTGGCTTCCTTTTGCTTCACCCGGTTCTCGGCAGCGTTGATGGTCTTATCCTTTTCGCTAATTGCTTTTTCGTGGTCAGATTTAAGCTGAAGAAACTTTTCCTTCGCTTCCAATATTTTATTCTTCTTCATCACCTCAGCATCTGCCTCAGCATCTTTGATAATCGAACGGGCTTTTTGTTCCGACTCTTCCACTTTCGATTTCATTGCTTTCTTGAGAAGAAAATAAGATATAAGTAATCCGACGACAAGTCCTGCTATTCCTACAAGTATGAGCAGTAGTTGATTATCGTTGTTATCCATAAACAGTATTATAGGTATGTATTATTAGAGGTTAAATTTCCGGGCCCATGACCCGACAAGAATTTGTGGCAATAAAAAACCCGCACTAATTCCGTTGACTACCATAAACCCCTTTTTTCAAGGCTGGAGCTGCCTGACAATTTCTGGTTTCTTCTGTTCCAAGAGGAACTCCTTTTGAGGAGTGAAGCCTGCCATAGATGCCTTGAGCTGATGCTCCAATGGTATCGAAGTGTTGAGTTTAATAAGTGAATCGGAACTAATGCGGGTATATCCCAAATAATCCAATTGGTCTAAAAGTTTTCATTGGCATGGATGTGGTCCGTCCAATTAAAATTTTAAAACCGAATCAATGAACTATTATAAGTTTCAAAGAACGTTGCCTTTATTGAGAATTCGTCTCTTGTTCGAGGTATTCATCAATCATCAGGGTGAGATGACGTATCTGATCTTCCATCTCTTTAGATGGCTTAGAGCCTTCCTTATTTTGATGATTTAATGATTCACTAGCAAACTGCAGCGCACACATGGCCAGAAGATCCTGTTTATCTTTAACAGCATAATTATCTTCAAAATCCTTGATACGCTTGTTAATATTTTCAGCCGCCTGCATAACACGCTCATGTTCTTCAGAGGTGATACGAAGCGGATAATTGCGATTTGCAATAGAGACCTTTATTGATTGATGTTCTCCCATAAAGGATGATTCACTTATTTTGTCCGTTCAGCAGTGTGATGTTTTTGTCGATCTCACCGATGATATCGTTAATTCTTTTCTTTATTTGCGCAATACTCTGGCGGTTTCCGGTCTTCTCCATTTCTTTCAGGTTCCGGTATCCTTCTTCCATCCTGGTCGTCTTGGTTCTCTCTTCTTCGAGTTCTATTTTCAATCTTCGGATGTCGGATTTAAGACCTTGATTGGATTCTTTGACCTCTTCATGCAAAGATATCAATTTTTGAACGCGCTTTTCCAGCTCCGGAAAATTTGTTGAAGTAGCTTTAGAGTCTGCCATCTTGCTATCTTTTAAGATCAATCTAAGGTATCGTACAAAGATTAAAAAAATATCTGAATAATCACATAAGTTATAAACAGGCAGAGTTCACAATATCAGGCAATAATAATTTCATTTTCCAAAGATATTTTCACAAAATAAGTAAGGAAAACATTTCATTTTAACAATTTTTCATTCAAAAAACGTTTCTTTGCAGCATGACTCGACAATCTTCTATCCTATTCATTTTCATGGCTCTTTTATCTGAAGCCATATACGGACAAAGCTATCCAACGGGATATTTCTCAGCACCTTTAGACACACCACTTATACTTGTAGGAACTTTTGGTGAGATCCGTAACGATCATTTCCATTCCGGACTTGACCTTGGAACCGGTGAGCAGGAAGGCGTTCCTGTTATGGCTGCAGCCGATGGTTATATCTCCAGAATTAAAGTTTCTGCAGATGGTTTTGGCAAAGCTCTTTATGTAACACATCCCAATGGATACGTCACTGTTTATGGCCACCTTCAAAAATTTACAGCCCCGGTAAATGAACTGGTCAGAACCACTCAGTACAGCCAGCAAAAATTTGAGATAGAACTTTTTCCTAAGTCAAAGGATTTTAAGGTCACTAAAGGAGAAGTTATTGCCTATTCAGGTAATACCGGTGGCACCACCGGACCGCACCTGCATTTTGAGATACGGGATGAAGAGACTGAAGAGCCGATCAACCCCCTGCTTTTTGGTTTGAGAGTGACGGATAACATTCCGCCAGAAATTAATAATGTCCGGGTATTTCCTATGCGGGAAGCGGGCATCGTTGGTCGTACTGATAGTGCCATCACCTACGAAATGCAGGAGATGAACGGACATTTTTCTCTTAATACACCGGATTACATACAAGCACATGGTTATATCGGCGTAGGTTTCGAAGCGACTGACAAACAGGATCTTTCAATGGCAACACTCGGCATCTATTCTGCTGATGTTTCTGTTGACGGAACACAGGTGTATAGCTGGAAGCAGGATCGTTTCAATTTCAAGGATACACGCATGGTGAATGCGCATATCGATTATCTTAGCAAGCGTCGTGAAAATTCAACTATTGAAAGATGTTTTCGTTTGCCGGGAAACTTCCTGAATATGTACGGAGACACAAACCAAACCGGTTACCTCGACTTCATCGATGATGACTCACATGATATAAAGATCGTGGTGAAAGATTTTAATGGCAATGAAAGGATCTTTAACTTTTTGATCCACTCCTTTTCAACACTGGCTTCGGAACCTTTTCAAAAAGTTCCTGATGGCAGTGTTGTTGTTTCTTATTCCAAAGGTGTAGCTATTCACAAAGAATTTCTTGATGTTGTGATTCCATCGGGTGCTGTATATGAAGACATTTACTATAACGATACTGAAGCCAGGACTAAGACCTATCTCTCTTCTATTTTTCATGTAGGAAACCCTTACGATGCATTGCAGGTTCCTATTAGTGTAGGGATAAAACCCTATGAACCGATTGCAGATTCATTGATGAGCAAAGCACTCATCATTTCTCTTCATGAATACGGACAAATCAAAGCTGAAGGTGGTGAATGGAAAGGTGGTTTCCTCACGGCTAAACCGAAACAATTCGGCGCTTTTGCCATTGCCCTTGATACCACACCACCAAAGGTTGTCAAGGAGTACGTTCCGGCCGATATGAACAGCTACCGTGGGGGCATTGTGCAGGTTCGTATCACTGACGATCTTTCAGGGATTAAGTCCTACTCCGGTAAACTCGATGGCAAATGGCATCTTTTTGAATATGATCCAAAGAGTACCATGCTGACAGCCGATCTTAGTTTTTTGCCGATGAATCATGAACACCCGATCGAAGTAACGGTAACTGATGAACGCGGAAATACTACGACCTGGACGAGTAAATTTTGGTACTAAGTGGCAAGAATTATTCAGAAGCTTGAATATGAAGCGAAAAAACACTGATTAAGCCAATGAAAAGTTTTGTGTGCTCACATCAGATTTCTATCTTTGCCGCCCTGCCAAAAGGTGAGGTGCCTGAGAGGCCGAAAGGAACAGTTTGCTAAACTGTCGTACGAGTAATCGTACCGTGGGTTCGAATCCCACCCTCACCGCTTCTCAACTTTACTCATAACAGGGATCGTTCTTAAAATTACTTTTATCACCTGAACATATCAAAAGCTTTGAACTTAAAGCTTTTAGTAATTCAGAAAATCTTCGGGGTGTAGCGTAGTCCGGTCATCGCGCATGGTTTGGGACCATGAGGTCGCAGGTTCGAATCCTGCCACCCCGACTTTCATTTTTTGAAACAAGAACCAACCTAGGTCCTGTAGCTCAATTGGATAGAGCAACTGCCTTCTAAGCAGTAGGTTATGGGTTCGATTCCCGTCGGGACCACTTTAAATTCAATCACTTACACTCACTAAAAAATAGCTGCGAAATTTATTTGCACACATTTTGCACACATTTTTCAATTTTCTCTCCCCTCACCGCTCACTTGATTTTGAAATTGATTCATAGGATTCAATAAATCCTTCCCACTTTTTATTGGCGACTGTCCCCTACGATTGAACGTTTAAAAATTAGTTGACATTGGACGACCATTGGATTAATTTTAAACCTAATGTTATGAATCAAATGGAAATTAAATCGGATAAAGATAAAGCCCCTTTGAAGTATTCAGTTCATATGTACGACCTGAATGCGATGAACATTGTAATGCCGAGTGACAAAATCTTGAAAACGAAAAAAGGAAAACGCTTCTCATCCGGACTCGTCCAAAATATCAGAACTTATTGTCACTTTGAGAAGATTGATTTTGATTTTTATTTAAATAACAAGTACCCCATCATCATTCCTTCAACTCACAATTTTCATTTCATATTTCTTGAGTATACACTATGTCATTACGATCATATTCGGATTCCAAGATTCTTGAATTATCAGTATGAACATTTCAAAGGAAATTACTATGCCGAAAACAAAGAACAATTTATTGGTCTTATCGAAAGCGTTGTCTACCCTTGGATTAAAAAACATCATCCTGGTAAGAGCGAAAATGTTTTGAAGGGCATCATGACCTGGATTGATATGGTTAAACCAGTGGATGTACTTAAAGCATATCCGAATGATTTTTTTGTGACGATTAAAGACAAACAACATAAAGAGAAAGTGCTAAACATTTTTTTGAACTATTTTAATTCAAAAGATTTGAAAAGACTTAATGAATTACTTTCAGGAAAACCAATTCTTGGTAAATTAATTTTTCTAGGTGCCTCTAACCAACTCTATGATGCTTTTAAAAGATTAGTAGGCAATCAAATTGTCAATTCAAAGGCAAAATCAACCGAGCGATGGCTTGAACATTTTTTTTTATATCAAACAGAAGGTACAAAACCGAAACCAATATCGGCAGGTGCTGCTCATCAAATTATAAGTAGCAACACACTCCTTTGTAAAAAGCCAATTTCCCAATTTGCTGAGTGGCTACCATTGAAAATAAATGATAGTAACTAAAAAAAAGTTACTATTTAGTTCAATCTCTATCAGTTATTTTTGGCAGCTCAAGCCATGATAACTAACGATACGAGAATTATTGATCTGACAGTTGGGGAACTCAGGAGATTATTGAAAGAAATTACAGAGAGGCAGGATCCCTCCACCCCTAAAGACAAAATAACGACCAGGAAAATTGGGCTGGGAGAATTATGCCAAACATACGGATTCTCGAAAAGCACTGTCTATAACTGGACTTCAGATAGGTTCATACCTCATAGTAAAGTCGGCAAACGATTGATCTTTGATGTCATTGAGATCAATCAATGGATCTTATCGTTAAAAATCAAAACTAAAAAAGAACTAAAGAACATATAATTCTACTGCACATGGAAAAGGAAATCCGAATAGATCCATACACCAAAGAAAAGTTTATCCCAAGGAGGTCGAACCAAATTTATGCAACCCGAAAGAACCAAACAGATCATAATAATTCAAAGGCGCGTCACAGACGGATTGAAAAATTCCCCGTACAAAGAGCATTGGATAAAAATCACAACATCTTGAAAAAACTACTGGGAAACTTAAGAGAGGTCACTGTTACTATCGAATTTTTACGTGGGGCAGGATTTAATTTTAAGTGTCTCACCAGTTTAGGAAATAGCCATGATCGAATCTTCATGATATTTAACTATCGCATGCTTGCAATATCAAATGACCAATATAAAATCTCAAGAAATGATTGAACCCGGCGAATTTCATGATTTTAACCCATATCGAGGTTCTCAAAATGAATTCTCAAATGCTATGGATAAGTTAAACAAGCTTAAAAGAATTAATCAGTATTTAACGATTGCAATTGTGATTCTTTTAGGTGCATTCGTAATCACTTACCAGAACATGCAGAAGATAGAAAACTGTAAAGTGAAGAAAGAATAGCATTTATATTCCTAATTTGTGTTGGATTATACTCTGATAGTTCCTTATATAAAGAACTAAAACCTGAATTTTTATTTCATACTGTTCAGGAATTCCACTTGGATTAATCTCTGAAATAACAACCTCAAGCATTCTTAAATTTTATCAATAAACAGATGTAAACAAAAAAAAGACCCCCTTGCAATAAAAAGGGGGTTAGCACACGCTCCACATGTTTGTGTTTAAGATCAATGCAAATGTAATCAAAATTTCCATCATGAAAAAAACAAAAACCAAAGAGTACGATTTTTTTGAATTGCTTGACAATTTCATAATAGATCTGGAAACAGGAAAACATCTACTTAAAAATGGTTCTCGCATGAAAATTAGCTCCATTAATAATTACAAATATTTCAGGGTTCTCATGACGAAATATTGCAGACAAAAGAGCTTGGACTTGAAAATATACAATCTCATTAGGTGTTCGCAAAAAGAATATTTGAAGGAATTAAACAAGTGGAAAAAGTTCTATAAAAAGTTCTCGAAATATTTATACAATGAATGTAACTATTATGATAATTATGTTGGCGCTAACATGAAATACATCCGATCCTTTTTCAATTATCTGAAAGCAGAAAAAGGTATAGATACAAGAGATATTCCAAAAATCTTTTATGTTTCAAAAGAAGAAGTTCCTATTGTTGTGCTGACAAGAGAGCAATTGAACTTTCTTATTTTTGACAAATCCTTCGAGCAAAGTCTTCCGGTAAGATTGCAAAGAGTGAAAGATATTTTCGTTTTTGGTTGTACTGTTGGACTTAGAATATCAGATCTAAACCTTTTAACCAAGGCAAATCTTGAATCAACCTTTGGAGACATCTATCTAAAAGTGCTTTCAAAGAAAACCGGGACATTTAGTAGAGTTAAATTACCTGATTTTGCAATAGCTATTCTGAATAAATACAATAACCGAAATATTAATTTGCTACCAATGTTACACTTGTTTAATTTTAATAAGTACATTAGAGAATTAGCTGAGCTTGCCGGTTGGACACAATTGGTGGATAAAAAAAGGAGTAAAAGAGGACAAACGAAAATTCTCAGACGAGCCAACACAAAGTTGCGTTTTCGATTCTGTGATTTGATTAGTTCACACACAATGAGACGAACAGCTATAACCACTTACCTATCTTTAGGCATGCCAGAACAACTTGTTCGAAGACTTTCAGGACATTCATCGAGCAGCAAGGAGTTTTATCGATATGTTAAATATTCAGAGGAGCATTTCGACAATGAATTGAACAAAGTGCATCAAAAATTAGTAGAACTAAGATGAAAATAGGTAGCAAAATAATTCAATATTTATCGTAAATTGAGCACAATTAGCGTCATTAAAACTTTTGCATGGGCCTGTTTTTCAACAATATGTGTACAATTGATTACTATCCCGGTGGGATGTTGCAGCCTGGAAGGAGTCTCTCTAGCAGTGAATATGAGTTTGGATTTAATAATGTGGAAAAGGACGATGAAGTAAAGGGTATCGGAAATAGTTTAAGTTTTAGATATAGAATTTATGACCCTCGACTTGTGCGTTTTTTATCAGTTGACCCTCTTTCTGCATCTTATCCTTGGAACTCTACATATGCGTTTGCAGAAAACAGGCCTATTGATGGAATAGATCTAGAAGGCACTGAATGGCTAAATTCTACAAGTGTTTATTCTGAAGGTATGGGCATTGCAGCAGGGCTGAACATCGGATTTAATGTTGGATTGACATATGGCACTGCTTGGGATATGATAGGTAAAACACAATACATTGCCTATAATTTGATTGGACCTTCAAATCAACAATTAGAAGATAATAGTTCAGACCCAAGGATGATTTTAGGTGGTGAAGCAAGTTTGGATGTCGGCTTGCAGTTTGCATATGATAATCCTACTTTTTCGAAAGCAATGAAAACATTTGGTCTTTCTATGAGCTCAGTAAGCTTAAAATGGGGCATTGGCGGAAGTATACAAATTGGATCAAACACTTTTGGATTAAGAGCTGGGGTTGGAATTGGTGGCACATTCAAAACAGGCAACCAATCTACAATTTTACAATCCATCTCAATAACTAAAAAAGAATCTGAGAAAATAGCAAGTGGTTTAGATTGGTCTATTGGAAATATTGTACAAGATAAAGTGAATGGCAAAACCGTCAGTTACACTGGGGAAGTTTATGCTGATGGCCAAGCGACAGGAATTATAGTTTCAACAGGTGCAAATGAAATTCAAACAAAAAATAATGATGGAACTTCAGATACTACATATGAGCCTAAAGGTGACTGGAAATCTGAATCTTATTTTAACGAAGAAAAAAAGTTTGAATAGATCAAAAATAATTGGTAATAGATGAAAACAAAACTAAAAATAATCATTATCGGTGCGTTATCAATTATGACCCTTACTCCAACGGTTTGGTATGGCTTGAAAATCTATTGGCAAAATAAAACCAAGAACCTTTATAGTGAAGCACAAGAATTTTATCTAAAAAAATACGCCTATACATATATCGGGGGCTATTTAGATCAAACCATGTATGCTGAGAATATAGAAGATGGGAAAAAACTACTAGACTATTATGATCAAGTTTTCGCATATTACAAAATTGATGAATCCGGAAGTAGTAGTCAAATTAAGAGTTATTCTTTTATAACCGGGGATTCTGTATCTCGTGAACCTGTGGCAATACCTATTTCGCTAAACTATCTAAGTGTACCTCAATTAGTCTACATTCAAAAAGATGCAGAAGAAATCCCTCTGGTAAAAGCCTACGTTTTTAATACTCATTGTTGGGGGTATTTCATAGCTTATATACCCAAATATAATTTACACAATGAATTGCCACCCAATTCTGAACTCCAAGAATTAATTGAACGTATAAAATCTTTACCCAAAAAATTTGATAGTTTGTACGGCAGACCAAGTCAGTATGGATTTTATTGCAATTAATTTCATGTCGAGCTCAGTTCAATATGTGTGAGGGCCTCAATCAATTGAACCGAAAGGTCCTGTCTAAGACTAATGCAATATTCCGGTTAAGGATCTTTTAATGATTTTGTAACATTTGAAAATGTAAACTCCATTCCGAAATTTCCACTCGTGAACTCTATCAAATAAAACCCATAGTTATTAAAATCCCCGCTCGGCGGAATGACCTTACACACGACATTCCTCATAGTAGGTTCAGATAATTTTTACCACTTGTAAAACAACTCTAACCACCTCCGAATCAAACATGTTATTGTAATTCTTTTCATTTTATCATTTTATTATATCCAAGAATTATAAGAAAGATTAAGGCAGCTAAAGATAAGGCTTTTATTAAAGCATAGGTTCCGTAAATGAAATAAAGCAAGGAACCGACTATAAGACCAAAAAAAGTTAATATCAAAATATTTCTTAAAAATATTTTTTCTTTTTTGCTTGAAAAATAACCATACATGTTTATTAGTGCATAAGTAAATAGACCTATTTCTAATAGAAAAAAAAATAGAAACATAGCTGTTTTTAAATTGATAAAAAATGCAATTGCACCAAAACCAACTATTGCAAATAATAGATTTGTATAATTAATTAGTTCTTTCAATAACTTCATCATTTAAAATGTCTACTGTTTTTCATCAACTCCTGCCACTTTCTTTATTGTTTCTGAAGCTGCTCCAGAAGCCGCTGTACCTGCCGCAGCGCCGCGACTAACAGCGTGATTTTCTGCTTTCTTTTTTGTAGATTCCGATGCAGCTTGACGTGACGGTCTTGGATTGTTTCCTGCGACTCTTTCGGCTCTATCAGCTTGCCTCATTAAAGTTTTACCAACAGGTGAATTTTTAGCAGCTTTTTCCGCAGCATCGCCAGCAATTTTACCAACCGTTCCGCCTGCAACTACGTCTATTAAAACTTCGCTTGTATTTACTTCACCCGTTTGTATTTTTTGACTTGCTGCACTTGTAGCAGCATCTGTCACTGAATTGGAGGTAACTTTAATTATTGTAGTTGTAGTCTTACTTGCAATATTTGCGACCTTTAGAGCCTTATCCAACTTTGTTGCTATACCAACACCTACCGCACCCGCTGCCGCTGACACGCCAACCGATGTAATACTAAAATCAGATAAGGACTTTTTATCATCTAGGGCAATTTCAGTTAATTGCAATCCAACATCTAAGGCAGCTCCAATCAAAGCTCCAATGCACCAAGGACAATCTCCTTCTGGGTCATTCATTAAGATTAAATTCCCATCCATGTAGGAATATGGACTTTGCCAAGGTTGAAGATCTGCTTTAGGATCAAGACTCCACCATCTTAACAATCTTGTATCCCCCTCTCTAAATTTGGTTGTAAAATTGGTGCCGGATCCATTTATCTCATCGTCCTTTTCACTTCCTTTATTGAAGCCGAATCGGTACTCAGTAGACCTGAAGGATCTTTCTATCTGCAACATCCCACCGGGATAGTAATCATTTGCCATGGATATTTCAGCCAAACTCCAGTCAGCTATACTATTTCCGGAGCTATCATGATACACTTTTTTGTCCGTAATAGTTGCCAATACGTTTCCTAGATGGTTTGTCAATTCATATTGCTTTCTACCAATCCAATTTGATGAAATATTCGTCGAAGTCGGAACAGTGCAAGAACTACAAGCAATCAATGTATCTGCATCTAAAATCCCAAGCCTAGAACTACCATACATATTCAATTCTTTTAGCCTCAGACTATCCTGATTTTTCCACTCATAGGTGCTCATGATATTTCCTTGTGCATCTCTAACGTACATAGTGAATACCGATCCTGAATTTGTATAGTATCGTTTTTCAATTCTGTTTCCTGATGGATCATACCTGAATTTAAGGCTGGTAGTATCGTTTGAATTTACAATTGAATCCACTTTACCATAATTTGTCCAGGAGATCGTAAGTCCTTCCTGTGAATCACTAATCAAATTACCTGTACCGTCGTAAATATAATTATTTGCTGACTGATCATCAATATCGGATGAATAATTAGATGCATTTACAATGTCGTCAACATGGGTAAGTTTATTCGTCAGAGAACTATAATTATATGTTAAACTGTCCATTCCAAGCTGATTTGACCCACTTGTGGTGCCGTTTCTGACATATGAAGTTATATTCCCATTTGGATCGTATTGGACTTGTTCGTTGTAATCATCAACAGAACCCGATAAATCCCACTCGTTTCCAGCAACATCCAAGCCTACAAAGGCAGTCTGACCAGTGATTCGATTTAACTGATCATATCGATAGGCATATCCAATACCCGGGTAGTTCATACTATCCAATGATAATACTGAGTGCCTGATATTACCATTATATAAGCCCAGTGTCATACCCGATCCATCACTAAAAGATGCATCACCAAACGAAGAGCCTCCTGAAGGATTATAATCTGCTTCAAAATTATCACCTCCAATTGGTATATAATCATGGTAGAAATACCCTAACGAAAAACCTAAAACATCTCTTGAAAACTCATTAATTGGGCCTGAAGTCACCCCTGCTCCATCTCCTCCCATATCTGTGTAAGGGGATTTGTTACTAGAGTTTATACCTTTTAACCAGCCTTGAATGGTGTATGCATAGTCTAAGCCTTGTACCTTATGTTCACCCAATTCAACACGAGCCAAAGGTCCGTGCATATAGTAAGCATAAAATGCATCACGATCCCAAATCATACCATCTCGACTGGTGAAAACGGATGTAAGTCTATTGTCATCATCATATTCGTAGCGGTGAATAAACTGATCAATTGAATCACGCTGGAAGAATACGAAATTTACCTTCCCACTCACAAGATCATAATCATAATCAATCCGTTTCAAACTCCTATTCAATACATCAAGTGATTTATTTTCTTGTATAATCGTTTTAACATTGCCATTGATATCGTATGAATAATGAGATGCACTATTATAATTTATCGTATCATCAAGATCCGAGTAAGTTACGCTGGAAACTCTGCTTCTAAGATTTTCCTGACTGAAGAAGCTCACCTTAGGCAAATCATAGTATGTCCTGGTAATTTCTGATTTAGTACATGAACTTAACCATGTATTGTAACCAGATTCACTCATAGCAGTGTTATCCGTCATCACAGATGGTGCATTTGATGCTTTACCAACTTCAACAATTCGATTCAATTCATCATACACAGTGTAGCTATATTCACCTAACGGTGATTGTTTGGAATTTCGGGAAACTATCAATCTTCCTGCCCGATCATACCAAAATGTCGTAATTCCTCCGTCAGGAGTGAATTGAAATTTAATTCCCTGCAATGAATTTAAATTATAGACCGTGTTGTACCCATTTTGCTGATGATGTGAGGTTGATCCGGGGATGTGTTTTCTATAATCCGAAATGGCTTGCAAACTCGAATCTTTAAATGGTATAACCCCATTAGGCGGTATCGTCTGATATAGGTTTCCTGCCTGGTCATAATAATACAGGGTATAATGATACTCAGAAAGCGGACCTTCATTATAAAACTGTTCAGTCATAGATTCAAGGCAATGCGCAATGTAACTATGAATGAATTCTCCTTTTAACGAGTCTAAATACTTTTCATAATTATAGGCAGCTGCAGAATAAGCCAAATGAATGAAATCATCCAGGCAGTTTTCAGATACAATGGAATCAATTGAGATAGCAGGGAACATATCTTTATCACACAAATAAAGAGTGTTTACCGCAGGATTACAAGATTGGAGCTCACTTTGATATTGACTCAAGGTCCAGGTCCGTCCAAGGTACAAGTTTAGGAAATCTACCAGGTTGAGTGCACTTTGCCCTAAGTATAAACTCATTGCAAGATTGAGTGAGTCACACGGATTTGGCAGAATATCACACGAATCAAGAATTGCATGATAATCCGAAAGTGTATAATGTAAGCTCAATTGGGAATTTAACCAAACGTCTAGAGGAGTTGAAGACCCAATATAGGCACTGTAATAGTTTATCAGTGTTTCAATTGAATCACATGGAATTTGGGTAGGGTCTCCACATGAATCCAACCAATGAATATAGTCCCAATCATTGAAATTTAAACTCAGCAATGGGTTAAACCAGGATGAAAGTGATTGGGCTGGATTCGCCAATAGGTATCCATTGTAATATAAATCAGAAATGGAGTCGCAGTCTAACGGAGGCAATGTATCAGTCTGACAACTGTCAATCAGGTAATTATACCAAGCAGCCGTATAATGTAAATGGAAGTGATTGTTCGCAAAAATATCAAATGGTGCTAACGGTAGTGTACTTGATAAATAAAGGGTTACTACCGAATGTAATGTATCACAAGGTATTGGTAAGGATATTCCACAAGAGTCGAATATGTATACATAGTCGAGGTATGTATAAGTTAAACCAAGTTGTTCATTCAGCCATAGATCCAAAGCAGTTGAAATTGTATCCTCTTTGTAAATTGTATATAGCGAATCATACATAGCACAATCATCAATCTCTACTCCACACGAGTCAAACCAAATATGATATTGTCCTACAGTTAGATTTAAGTCAAGCTGAATATTTAACCAAGAATAAATGTCTGGTGCAGGATGATCCGAATTAAAATAACTAACATACATGTCAAGTGTATCACAACTTATTGGTGGTGGGGGGGGTAATTGACAAGAATCAAGTAACGCTTGCATTTTTTGAAATGAAATATCATATTGAATGTGTTGGCTAACCCATAAAAAAAACAATGGCAACGGTTGCGGTAAGGCAGCATAGATAGATGCTAGATTTGTCAACGTATCACATGGGATTAACAATTCTATACCACAGCTATCAAGTAAATTTCTATAACCCCAATAAGTTAAGTTTATTCCCAATCTAGCTTCAAACCAAATTTCAAGTGAAGGTGTGTTCCCGGCGTCTACCCATGCCAGATAAATTTGTTCATATAGATCACAAGTTATACCGCAGTCGCCAATTAATTGCCAATACTGGTCATTAGATAAGCCCCATTGACTGTTAAAGTCAATCCATTGGATTATGTTAATTGTATCAGTGTCATAAGCGAGCATGAGATTTCTGATATATCCACAACTATCGCAGGTGGAATCCATTGGACAATCTGAAATAATTGATGCCCACTCATCATCTGTGTATGCAAGATCAAGTGTGTCATTGAGCCATGCATAGAATCCAAAGCCACTATTGCATGGATATTTCCCTGAATACAACTGCAAGGAATCACAAGCGATGCAATGGTTTTTCCACAAGGAATCAAGGCCACAACTATCAAGCATCGTGATCCATACTGTATCACTATAATTCCAACCGGTACGA
>Ga0116144_10001674_pt1 | contig 25832 bp, 11 predicted proteins | sample AD_UKC035_MetaG_FD_89746 | JGI IMG/M metagenome (GOLD analysis project Ga0116144, IMG submission 89746) | Active sludge microbial communities of municipal wastewater-treating anaerobic digesters from USA - AD_UKC035_MetaG | ecosystem: Engineered > Bioreactor > Anaerobic > Digestate | place: USA...
AGTACCACAATTCCCGATTCCAGCTTAGTGCGTAACTGATCGGCAAAGTCACGCAAGGTCTTGGGATCTGGTATCTCCACCTGGGCAGCCAGCACCTTCACGCCGTTGACACTTTTCACTTCACTCAGCAGATCCCGCGAGGTACTGGTGGCGAGCTTTGCTTTGAGGTTGGAAAGTTCCTGCTGCAGGCGCTTTTCTTCTTCGAGGAGCTTTTTCACCTTGACGGTCAGTTCGCTTCGGGGTGTTTTCAGTACTGATTCCAGCTCCTGCAGCTCATTCTGCCAGGAACGAATATATCGCCACGCGCTTATTCCCGCCACGGCTTCAATTCTTCGTACGCCGGCAGCAACGCCTGACTCGCCGACGATTTTCAAAAATCCGATGTCGCCAGTGAGATCGGTATGCGTTCCTCCGCAGAGCTCTCGACTGAAATCGCCTGCCGCGACCACGCGCACTGTTTCGCCGTATTTTTCGCCGAACAGAGCCATGGCATTACTTTTCAATGCATCTTCCAGTGCGTGGAAGCCGGTCTTTACCGGGATGTTTTCCTGAATTTTCTCATTGGTGATTTCTTCTACGCGGGTAAGCTCTTCGTCGCTGAGCGGTGAAAAGTGGGTGAAGTCAAACCGCAGCCGTTCCGGGGTAACCAGTGATCCTTCCTGGTGCACATGATCGCCAAGAACACTGCGCAAGGCAGCCTGCAGCAGATGAGTCGCGGTATGATGGGCAGCGATCGCTTTCCTGCGCTTGTTGTCCACCATCAGCAGAACCGCGTCGCCCTTCTTGATCGTTCCCTCGGTGACGACCACGTTATGAACAAAAAGTTCTGGGATCGGTCGCTGGGTGTTTTCCACAGTCGCCTTCCATCCTGATCCTTCCAGGAGACCAGTATCTCCTACCTGCCCGCCGCTCTCACCATAAAAGGGCGTTTCCGGCGTAACGATCTGAACGCGCTCGCCTGAGTCTGCGGCTTCCACGGAAGCGTCATCTCGAACAAGCGCGCTAACGGTGGAATTCCATTGCAGTGTCTCATATCCTTTGAACACGGTTGTGATACCAGCGGAGACAAGTGACTGGTAAACAGTTTTGACTCGCTCCTCGCCCGAGCCTTTCCAGGCTTCCCTGGCTTTGCTTCGCTGAGAGCTCATAGCTTGTTCGAACCCGTGCTCATCAAGGGTGATGCTGTTCTCTCGAGCTATATCTGCAGTGAGGTCCACCGGAAACCCATAGGTGTCGTAGAGCTTGAAGACAACATCCCCAGAAAGCTGCGTCTGGCCGCGGGATTTGATGCTCTCCATTTCTGTCTGCAGCAGCTTGAGGCCAACTTCGAGCGTTTCCAGAAATCTTTCTTCCTCATTTCTTACTGCCTGAGCGACGAGGTTCCGCGCCTGCAGCAGCTCCGGATACGCTTCTCCCATAATATCGGCCACGACTCCGGTAGCCTGATAGAGGAACGGTCGTGTAAGACCCAGCTTGCGGCCGTGGCGGATCGCCCGGCGGATGACTCGTCGCAGCACATAGCCGCGGCCTTCATTGGAAGGAAGCACGCCGTCACTCAAGAGAAACGTTACTGCGCGACTATGATCGGCAATAACACGAATAGACAGGTCATGGGAAGGATCACGGCCATACCGTATCCCGGCCAACTCCTCGATGAATGACATGATGTCCCGGATCAGATCAATCTCGTAATTGCTCGTCACTCCCTGAACCACAGCAGCGATGCGCTCCAGGCCCATGCCGGTATCGATGCTCGGTCGCGGCAGCGGAGTCCGCTGACCGGTCTCATCCTGATTAAACTGCATGAATACGAGATTCCAAATTTCCAGAAAACGGTCGCAGTCACAACCTACCCCACAGTCCGGTTTTCCACAACTGAGGGCCGGTCCCTGGTCGTAGATGATTTCCGAGCAAGGTCCGCAGGGACCGGTGTCACCCATGGCCCAGAAGTTATCTTTCTTTCCCATCCGGACGATCCGTTCAAGCGGCAGCCCGATGCTGCGGTGCCAGATCTGTTCGGCCTCATCATCTTCTTCATAAACGGTTGCGTAAAGTTTCTCGGGTGGAAGCTCCAGGTGATTAATCAGGAAATCCCAGGCGTACTCGATGGCTTGCTTTTTAAAATAATCACCGAAGGAAAAATTGCCCAGCATCTCAAAGAACGTATGATGCCTGGCAGTATAGCCCACGTTTTCGAGGTCGTTGTGCTTACCGCTGGCGCGAAAGCACTTTTGGGCTGAGGTTGCCCGCACATAGTCGCGCTTTTCCAGCCCTTGGAAGACGCTTTTAAACTGGACCATGCCGGCATTGATAAAGAGCAGGGTCGGGTCGCTCTTGGGAATAAGCGATGAGCTTTTGACAATAGTGTGTCCTTTGCTCTGGAAATAGTTCAAAAACAGGCTACGGATTTCACTTCCAGTTCTTTTTTTCATGTTTTTGTCACGTTATGGATAGTTTCCCAGGAAAATCCTCTTCGTTGCAGGAAGTTGATCACGCGCTGCTTTTCCGGCAACGAGGCAGTCTTGAAATCAATACCTGAAAACCGCCTTTTAATCAAGTCCGCAGCAGATTCCTCTTCGGAGTGAGCGTGTCTGAGTTCTGCGATTGCTTCTTCTAAGATATCATCGGGAATTCCGCGGGATCGGATAGCAAAGGCGATGCGTCGGAAGCCCCAGCTCCTGGTGGTGAATAAACTATGCGCCAACTGCCGGGCAAAGCTGCGGTCATTCAGATAGCCGTACCCGGCTAGATCACTGATGGTTTGTTCCACCACCGGCGAGGCAAATCCTTTTTCGGTGAGTTTATCACGGATTTCCTGTTTACTGCGGCTGCGGAGAGCAAGCAGTCTGAAAGCTTTTTGCCTGGCCTTATAGCCATCATCTTCCTGACTCATGAGGGCCTTTAATCCAACTCGAGGTCGAGTTCCAGATCGCGGTTGGACTGGTCAGCGTCAAAGGATTGTTCACGGCTCTCAGTGTTTTCTTCTTTGGCGAAATTATCCCAGGTGGTATTGCTGGTAGCTGAGACGCCGCTGTACTTAAGGGCGAAATCATCCGGATTTGAAGCTTGGCGCAAAGCTTCTTCATAGGTGATGAGCCCCTGACCGAGCAGAGCCATGAGCGATTGGTCAAAAGTTTGCATACCATACTGAATATGCCCTTCGCTGATCGCATCGACGATATGTTTGGTGCGCAGCTCGTCAAGCACATATTCACGAATGCGTGCAGTAGCTACCAGGACTTCTACTGCAGGCACCCGGCCGCTGCCGTCGGCTTTGGGAACGAGTCGCTGAGATATCACCCCTTCGAGTACCGAGCTTAACTGGATCCGGATTTGGGTTTGCTGATGAGGCGGAAAAACAGCAATGATCCGGTTGATTGTTTCCGTGGCGTCAAGCGTATGCAAGGTGCTGAAGACAACATGGCCGGTTTCTGCCGCCATGATGGCTGTTTCTATTGTCTCCAGATCGCGCATTTCTCCTACGAGGATGACATCCGGGTCCTGACGCAGCGACGAACGGAGCGCGCGAGCAAAGGTATCAGTATCTTCGCCGATCTCGCGCTGATTGATGATGCTCTTCTTGTCCCGGTGGAGGAACTCGATAGGATCCTCGATAGTAATAATGTGGTTGTTTCGATGCATGTTGATATGATTGATCATGGAGGCCAGGGTAGTTGACTTGCCGCATCCGGTAGTGCCGGTTACCAGGATGAGCCCCCGGTTTCGCAGCGCCAGCTTTTCGATCACTGGTGGCAGAAGCAACTCGTCAATAAAAGGAATCTTGAAAGGAATAATTCTGAATACGACAGTGATCGAGCCTCGTTGCCGAAAGACATTGACTCGAAAACGACCCATGCCTGAAACTGCATACGAGAGATCGATTTCATTATGCTCCTGAAATCGCTCCTTGTGGCGGTCGCTCATGACCGAATAGGCAACTTCCTTAATGAGCTCAGGAGTGAGCCGCGGTGCGTCTTTCAACGCCCGCAGTACCCCATTGATGCGGAAGATGGGAGGATTTCCAACCTTAAGGTGAATATCGGACGATCCCTTGGCTAAGGCCGTCTTGAGAACATCATTCAGCTTCATGGCTCATTATCCCTGTCCATTATGACTGTCTTGAGCTGCTTCTTCATCTGCTTCAACCAAGGCCTCGGTGAAGCCGAACTTCGATCGGAGCTGTCCGACGATCTTTTCCATTATCTCCGGGTGATCCTTGAAAAACTGCTTGCCGTTTTCTCGTCCTTGTCCGATGCGGTCACTGCCGTATGCATACCAGGCACCACTTTTTTCAACAATACCATTGGCGACCGCCAGATCCAGTGCTTCTCCTTCACGAGAGATTCCCTCGCCGTAAATAATGTCGAATTCAACCTCCTTAAAGGGGGGTGCCATCTTGTTCTTTACCACCTTAACCCGGGTGCGGCTTCCGATTACGTCTTCACCAGCTTTAATACTGCCGGTTCGTCGAATATCGAGGCGTACTGAAGCGTAAAATTTCAGCGCGTTTCCACCGGTCGTTGTTTCCGGATTGCCAAAAAAGACGCCGAGCTTCATGCGAATCTGGTTCGTGAAAATCACTGTGGTTCTGGATTTGCTGATGGCAGCGGTGAGCTTGCGCAATGCCTGGGACATGAGCCGCGCCTGAAGACCCATATGAGCGTCTCCCATTTCTCCTTCTATTTCGGCTCGCGGAACCAGAGCAGCGACAGAATCGATTGTTAGAATGTCGATAGCGCCGCTGCGGACCAGTACCTCGGCGATTTCCAGAGCCTGCTCTCCAGTGTCCGGCTGAGAGATGAGCAGATCGTCGGTTTTTACACCCAAGGCGCGTGCATAATGAATATCCAGCGCATGCTCAGCGTCAATAAAGGCGGCAATGCCTCCCAGCTTTTGCGCTTCGGCAATGACGTGCAGAGTCAGGCTGGTTTTTCCGGAAGCTTCCGGGCCGAATATTTCCACGATCCTGCCCCGAGGAAGGCCGCCGATACCCAAAGCGAGATCGAGTCCCAGGGAGCCAGTCGAAATAACCGGTACTTTCGCCACCGGCATATCGTTTCCCAGCCTCATGATCGACCCTTTGCCGAACTGGCGCTCAATTTGGGTAACCGCAAGGTCGATGGCTTTATTGCGATCAGGGCTTATAGCCATACTACCGTACTCCTTTCATTAGCGATGAATTGAAAAAAATTAGTGAATATCGAGATTTGAAGTAAAAGGAAGGATCAGGCCTCTGGCTAGTAATATTAGTATAGCAGGATTCTAATGTCAATGAAATGCAGACAGACCAAGCGTTCGAAATTCTTAGGATTATACGTGAAAATAGTTCCTCAAAATGTTCTCTGAGGTGCCGCAAAAAATCATCGATGCTCTTATAAGACAGAGAAGATGGCGGTCAGGTTAGTCGTAATCCGAGGGCAGTAAAATACATCATGATTTGTCAGAAGATACGGAGAGCATTCTATTCTTATAGGCTCGTCGAGAAGCTATAGTGTCATCCGGATCACTACAGGACCTTTCCTATTCTGAAGGAGGCAGATCATGGCAGAAAAGCAATTTCCACCTCAGCATCAGGAACGACAACCGGGCATCGAGTCTGAGATGACTCCACAGCCGGACAGCTGGAGAGAACAGTATCGGCCTGCCGGCAAGTTGCAAGGGCAAATCGCTCTTGTTACCGGCGGCGACAGCGGAATTGGACGAGCGCTGAGCATCCTTTTCGCCCGTGAGGGGGCAGATGTAGCGGTTGTCTATCTCAACGAACATGAGGACGCTCGTGCTACTCAGGAAAAAATCAATGCTGAAGATCGCCAGTGTATTCTTATTTCCGGAGATGTGGGAGATGAGCGCTTTTGTCGCACTGCGGTAGAGCAGACTGTGAAAGATCTTGGCGGAATGTCGATCCTGGTCAATAATGCTGCCGAGCAGCATTCCTGCGATAGTCTGAGCGAGATCAGCACCGAACAATGGGAACGGACATTCCGCACCAATATTTTCTCCATGTATTACCTGACCAAAGCAGCGCTGCCGCATCTGAAATCGGGAAGCACCATTATTAACACGACTTCGGTTACCGCCTATGAAGGACATCCGCAGCTGATAGATTATGCCTCAACAAAAGGAGCCATTGTGGCGTTTACACGCTCACTGGCACTCAACCTGGCTGACAAAGGAATCCGGGTCAATGCAGTCGCTCCGGGGCCGGTATGGACCCCTCTTATTCCGGCCAGCTTTGGTGAAAAAAAGGTGGAATCGTTTGGTTCGAATACTCCCCTCGGCCGCGCCGGTCAACCGGATGAAATCGCCCCCTGTTATGTATTTCTGGCAAGCAGCGACTCATCCTACATAACCGGACAGGTGCTGCATCCCAACGGTGGCCGTATCGTCAATGGCTAAGGCAGTAAAAAGCGCCAGTAAGCCGCGTGGCGGCAACCTATGAGCAACGAAGTGATGCCCACTTCGTTGGAAGTGAGAAGTGAAAAGTAAGAAGTTGAAGAAATCAGGAGACAGAAGAGCACGTTACGGGTTGCCGGTTACGAGTTCGTCTTTAATTGGAAACCTGCAACGCGCAACTCGCAACAGATTCTTCTTTTATCCTACGTGCGATACCTCGGCATTGTCTCCGTTTGTCGACATCTTGCGAAACCGCCAATATATTGGCGGCGGAGATGGCTTTGAGCATAGTATGTTTTTTTCACAGTCTCTTCAACTCTGCTTCCAGGAATGAAAAAAAACTGGATTAATCAAAATAAATGAATTATATTTTCGTTCGGCCATGCCATCGGTATGGTTTTTTCTTACGCGCCCATAGCTCAACTGGATAGAGTACCGGACTACGAATCCGTAGGTTGGAGGTTCGAATCCTCTTGGGCGCGTTTTGATTTTGGAGGACTTAACCATTATGGAGAAGTCCTCTTTTTCTTTGTATGTCTCATAAGATACTGGCTTGCCTAGCTTAAGAGCTTCTTCTTCCACCCTCTTGCGTATTTCTTACGCACTCCAATACATGAAATCACCCTGACAAAAGTGAGTATGTGGCCACGTACCCTATTGACAAATTTAGCGCTTTTGATATGATAGGGTCCCGCTCCAACCTTGTAATGTGTTGCTTTCGACTCCGGCAGAGAAAAAATGAAAAAACTTGGCAGCGTTACATGTGTGGAGCTGATGAACTGGAGCTGGTTTTGGCCGGAATACAGTGGAAAAAGCCTGGACGGTACTAACTGCCTAAATCTCCGAGGCTCAAGCGTAGGGGAATTTTACCACCAACGCGTTGGCTTTTTCTTTGGTTTCTGGTATTCTGGTTTACTTGTTTGCTGATACGGAAAGAGTACCAGCATGAGGAGGGGAGACTATTTCCAGTAATAAAGGCCTTTTTATTCTGCGAAGAGTAGCAGCTGGAAGAGTTCTCTATTTTCGCGGATCGAATCTGTTTGTGGAGTTCTGTGCAATCTTTGTACTGGATGTTCCTGGAGAGGAACAGAAGACGTTGAGGCTGTTGAAGTTACGGTGAGGATAGGCCTTTTGCCGTAGAACACGGGGAGGCCTATTTTTGTGTGCGATCGCAGACCGCCACGATCGCAAAGTTGTGTTTTCTTGGCATATATTTTGAAATTGATTATCAGCTTTCGATAGAAGGCAATCAGGATTCAACTCTTTTCGGAAAAACGCGTGCGACGAGAGTCCGATATGATAAAAAGACCAAGCATTATTACGCTGACTCTTCCCGGCCTTCCTGACCCGGCAATAGTTGTTGCCGGCTGCCGAGCTGGCGCTCTGGGAGTGCTTGATGTGGAGTATGGCTGCAACGCAATCACTGCGGCTGAGAAGATCAAAGAAATAGCTTCATATACTCCTGGTCAGTTTGGTATCAAGACTAATCCTGAAGCGATCGCCTCTCTTACGGAGGTGATTGCTAATCCCCCTTTAGGCTTCGAAGTAATACTGCTTTCTCACGGCGAACGGAAGATTCTTGAGGAATCTGTCGCTCATCTGCATTCATCCGGATTTACCGTGATCGTGGAAGCGGTCTCATTGGCGGAAGCACGAGCGGCTGAATCAGTCGGATGCGACGCGGTTATTGCCAAAGGCCATGAGACAGGAGGTCGGGTTGGTGATGAAACGACATTCATTTTGCTTCAACGATTGCTGAACAGCCTATCTCTTCCAGTGTGGGCACATGGCGGCATCGGGCTTCATACCGCGGCTGCCTGTACTGTCGCGGGGGCGGCGGGAGTGATTTTGGACAGCCAGTTGGCTCTGACCAAAGAATCAGCGCTTCCGGAATCAGTTAAGCGCCGCATTGCCCGCATGGATGGAAGTGAAACCGTGTGCCTCGGAGAGGCTCTCGGAGAATCATATCGGGTATGTTCGCGGTTGGGAATTCCTGCGATCAAAGAAATGGAAGAGATCGAGAGGAGACTAACTGCTTCCAGCTCTTCCCGACGAGAAACCATCCTGACCTGGCAGGAAGCGATCCGGAAACGGGTAGGGTGGAATTCGCTCGAAAAGGATCTCTTCTTCCTTGGCCAGGACATCAGCCTTGCCCCGTCGCTCGCTGAGAACTATGTAACCGTCGCCGGCGTTGTTCAGGCTGTCGTTGACGGAACGGAAAAACACTGTTCTGCCGCTGCTGCGGTCAAGCCCCTTTTCGAAGGATCGCCGCTCGCTATTTCCCATGGTACCCACTACCCTATTGTTCAAGGACCAATGGCCCGAGTCAGCGATACCGCGTCATTTGCAGCTGCTGTAGCTCATGAGGGCGGTCTTCCCTTTCTTGCGGCTGCCCGTATGACCGGCAATCAGCTTCGTGAGCTTCTCCAGGAAACATCCGTCGCGCTTCCGGACAAACCATGGGGTGTCGGTCTCCTGGGTTTCCTGCCTGATTATGTTTACAAGGATCAAATCGAAGCAGTGCTCGAGCACCGCCCGCCTTTCGCTCTCATCGCCGGAGGTACGGTTCAGCAGGTCAAGTTTTTGGAACAGAAAGGAATCCCTACGTATGTACATGTCCCTTCTGCCGGGCTGCTGCGCATGTTTATTGATAATGGATTAAAAAGGTTTGTCTTCGAAGGAAGAGAATCCGGCGGGCATATCGGGCCGATATGCAGTTTCGTGCTCTGGGATATGATGATCGATATCCTGCTCGCTTCCCGCACGCTTGCCCGATCCGCTGAGGAGTATCATGTCTTATTCGCCGGTGGTATCCATGACGCTCTTTCATCGGCCATGATTTCGGCCTTGGCGGCTCCTTTGGCAAAGAGAGGAATCCGCGTAGGTATTCAGATCGGAACGGCATACCTGTTCACTGATGAAGCAGTGGAACATGGTGCCATCGTAAAAAATTATCAACAGGAAGCGCTCAAGGCGACCTATACCGCTACCCTGACCTTTGGTCCGGGTCACGCTATCCGCTGCATCGATAATCCCTTCGCCAAAGCCTTTCGGGCAAAGAAAGCTCAGCTCTTCAATGAAGGCGTTCCTGTCGCAGAGGTGTCCACCCAGATGGAGTTTTTCACCGCCGGCCGGGCGGTGATAGCGTGCAAGGGACTGAAAATGAAAAATCTGGTTGCGGACCAGAATCCTGATCATCCGGAATACGAGACAGCTTCACGGAAAGAACAACATAGTGAAGGCATGTATCTCATCGGACAGGTCAGTCCCTTGCGGGATCGGACACTCTCGATCAGGAACCTTCACCAGGAGGTTATTGTTCAGGGAACCCAGAAGCTGGAAACATATGCTGCCGAGAGGATTTCTGCAGAGCCGGCTGATCGAACCGAACATCCCTGTGATGTTGCTGTCATTGGCATGGCGTGCCATCTTCCTCTATCTCCAGATGTTCAGCACTACTGGGAGAACATTCTGAACAAGGTCAGCGCGGTACGGGAAGTACCCAAAGACCGATGGGATCCGGAAATGTACTACGATACGGACCGCAGGAAAAAAGACTCCTGTTATTCGAAATGGGGCGCTTTTCTTGACGACCTTCCGTTTGACCCGACGCTGTTCGGAATGCCTCCCAACTCGGTGCGGTCAATTGAGCCGCTACAGTTGATGGTTCTGGAGATTGCCCGTCGCGCATTGGCTGACGCTGGCTATGCCCGACGTCCCTTCCCGCGGGAAACAACATCGGTCATTCTCGGCTTGAGCGGTACGGGAGAGCTGTCTCAGCGTTACGGCATCCGCACCTCTCTGCCCACGCTGTTCGGCAGCAAAGCAGCAGATATTATTTCTCACTTCGGCGAGTACCTGCCGGAGTGGACCGAAGATACATTTCCGGGTTTCCTGTTGAATGTGGCTGCCGGCCGGGTGGCCAACCGGCTTGATTTAGGGGGGCTGAACTGTTCGGTCGATGCTGCCTGTGCTTCATCGCTCGCTGCGGTCTATCTGGCAGTGAAAGATCTGGAAGCAAGGACCAGTGACATGGTTATTGTGGGTGGCGCTGACTGTAACCAGAATCCCTTTTCGTTTATGAGCTTTTCGAAGACTCAGGCGCTCTCTCCGCGAGGCGAGTGTAACGCACTGGACGAATGTGCCGACGGCATCGTGCTTGGTGAAGGAGTTGCGGTAATGGTTCTCAAGCGCCTGGCTGATGCCGAGCGGGACGGAGACAGAATATACGCAGTCATAAAGGGGTTCGCAGCTGCCAGCGACGGACGGGAAAAAAGTCTTACCGCACCTGCTCGCAACGGTCAGACACGCGCTCTGCAAAGAGCATACACCAAAGCTGGATGCTCTCCGGCAACGGTGGAACTGATCGAAGCTCATGCCACTGGTACGGCTGCCGGTGACCGAACCGAAATTGAGTCACTGATTCAGGTCTTGAATGAGGCGGGAGTAACCGAGCCGAGTTGTGCTCTCGGATCGGTCAAGTGCAACATTGGCCATACTAAGGCCGCTGCCGGTATGGCAAGCCTGATGAAGGCGGTGCTGGCTGTGTATTACCGAGTCCTTCCTCCTCATATCGGTGTGCAGAATCCTAACCCTGCCTTGTGTGAACCTGGCAGCCCGCTCTACGTCAATCGGGATGCTCGACCTTGGGTACGGCACGCCCCCGATGTTCCCCGCCGTGCGGGGGTCAACGCGTTCGGATTCGGCGGAACCAATTATCACGCTGTGCTGGAAGAATATGACAGGGACCCGATCTGCGGTCCAAAGCCGGGAGCGATACAGCAATGGCCGAGCGAACTGCTCATCTGGAAAGGGCGTTCACGGGCAGAGATGCTTGATCAGTTGAGCACCTGGGAAACCGTACTAGCCCAGGGAGCTGAGCTTCGGCTGGGCGATCTGGCGAGTAGCGCCTATTCCCGGAGCCGCGAAAGGAGCGGGACTGAAAAAGAGCCGCTCCTGACACTCGCTATTGTCGCTTCTACGGTGACCGATCTGCAGCAGAAGCTGGAGAAAGCGCGAAGTGCTTTGAACCGGGGTGAAGGAACAATCCTTGATCTCAGTGGCATTTACTTCTCAGAGCATCCAACGGCCTCTGAGGGTGCACTGGCATTCCTCTTTTCCGGCCAAGGTGCTCAGTATGTCAACATGGCCGCAGACCTGTCACTGTATTTTCCTTCGATCCGGTCCTTGTTTGATCGAAGTGATTGGGTGCTGGCCGGAAAGTATCCCAAGCCGTTCAGCACGTACCTTTTTCCTCCCTCATCGTTTACCAAAGAGGGAGAAAAAGCACAGCTCAATGCACTGTCGCAGACTCATGTCGCTCAGCCGGCAATCGGAACGGTCAGCCTCGGCCTGCTCAGCCTTCTCTCCAGCATGGGAATCAAGCCGGATATGGTGGGAGGTCACAGCTACGGTGAATTCGTGGCCCTCTGTTGTGCCGGCGTATTCAGTGAAGAGAACCTGATACGCATTTCCGAAGCCCGCGGCCGCTTTATGACTGAAGCAGCTGGAACGGAACCGGGCACGATGGCTGCCGTTAACGCTGGCGCGGAGACGATCCGAGGACTTCTGAACGGACGGGAAGGAGTCTGGATTGCCAATATCAATGCGCCTGATCAGACCGTTATTACGGGTAATAGAGCAGCTGTTGAAGAGATGATCGAAGTCTGCAAGGAGCAGGGCATGAAGGCTCGCCCGCTCGTCGTGAGCTGTGCCATGCATTCACCGGTTATTGCACCGGCAGCAGAGCGACTGAGTGAGTTCCTTTCTCATATCCCCATAAAGGAACCTGTGGTAAAGGTGTTCTCTAATACTACGGGCAAGGCGTACCCTCACGATCCAGAGGCAGTGGTGAGCCAGCTGGCTCAGCACCTGGTCAATCAGGTGAAGTTTGTCCAGGAAATCGAGACTATGTATGCGGAGGGCGCCAGAATTTTTATCGAGATCGGACCCGGTCGCATTCTGAGCGGTCTTGTTTCTCAGATTCTTGATACGCGGCCCCACCGGACGATTTTCACCAATCAGCCCGGACAACCGGGATTGGAGCGGCTGCTGCATGCACTTGCCGAGCTTATTTCTCAGGGCGTTCCGGTCTCTCTCGATCCTCTCTTCGCGGGACGGGCGCTGACAGCAACTGAACCGGCATTGCTGGTTAAGGAATCCCGAAAGGCTGAGCCGAAATCCACGCTGTGGCTCGTGAGTGGAGTCCGTTCGGTCCCGGTTCAGGAGGCAGAGAATCGGCAGCCAGGGAAGGCGATCGCGCCGTTTGCACTTGCCGGCCAGGTGTCATCCGGCATGAAGCGCCCACTTCCGGGAGCACAGGAAGCGGAATCCGGATCGATGAGTCGATTGCATGGTAAAGCTCCTGATCCTGCATCGTTGAAGCCGGACAGCGACTATGCTGCTCAGCTCGATGAGAGCAATAATCATATCTCGAACGCGAACCGCGAAGATTCAGCCGGGGTATCGCTGCAAGGTGGTACGGATATGGACGAAGCTATGCTTCACTATCAACAATTGATGGCTCGATTTCTGGATACGCAAAAAAGTGTCATGCTGGCATATCTCGAGGGCCGCGGTCGAACTGACGGAGTAATTTCCATAGAGCATGGAACAAGAATCCCTGATATCCGGCCGGGCAGCGAACACGGACGATCAGCTCCGGGAGCACGGCGTATCCAGACACCTCCTGCAAACGCTACGATATCTCCGGTGATTCTCGACGACGGCATGTCTGCTTCTTTGTCAGGTGTAAACGCCGGATCAGGAAGCGTGCGGATCATATCCCGTCAGGAACTTCAGGAGCGGCTGTTGGCGATTGCCAGTGATCAGACCGGGTATCCGGTGGAGATGCTGAATCTGGATTTGGACATGGAAGCCGAGCTGGGGATTGACTCGATCAAGCGGGTGGAAATTCTCAGCGCCTTTGCTCTGTCATTCACCGATGAAGAACGATCGAAGCTTGAGCCTTTTCTCGACGATCTCTCCAGGCTGAAAGACCTGCGGACGCTGCTGCAGAAGACTGATGAAGTGCTATCGGGAAAGATACTGCCTGAAGAAAAGCAGCCGATGCTGCTACCCCCGGTTCAGGCAGCTCAGATCGCTGCGACAGGTGAAGAAAATTCATTCGTGGTCCGTTCGGTGCTAACGCCGGTTCCCTATCAGCTGTACGAATCTGATCCAGCGCTTTGCAATGGCAAGGGGACACTGGTGATTACCGATGACGGACGCGGGATTGCGTCTGCATTGTCCGAGCAACTGAAACAACGGGGGTGCTCAGCGGTTACGCTTCGTTTTGGCTCGCAAAAAGCCAGAGAGAATGGGTCCTATACCACGGATCTCACCGATTTTGCAGCTGTGGAAGAATTGGTGCAGGACCTGCGAAAAAATCACAGTCGAATAGAAGGAGTCATTCACCTGCTTCCTCTGGGAACCGGGTCTGGGCTCGATACCATGGATCTTGCGGTGTGGAAGAAGCTGTTGGCTGCTGATGTGAAGTCGTTTTACTATCTCACAAAGCAGTTGAGCACGGATATCCGCAAAAGTGCGCTGGAAGGAACCGGATGGCTGATTGCGGCGACACTTCAAAATGGGCACGATAGCAGCGGCAGGCCGAGGCCTCAGTATGCCGGACACGCCGGACTCGCGGGATTCCTGAAGACAGTAGCTCAGGAGTGGCCGGAAGTGCGATGCCGCTCAATCACGGTCGATCCCGCTGCCGATCCGGGTCTGGTGGCCGACCAGATTCTGGCTGAAATGAATGCCGCCGACGGAGTTGTCGAGGTAGCGTATCGTGGTGAGCACCGGATGGTTTTTCAAGCCAGACAGTCCCGGTTACGCTCAAATGGAAATAAGCCCCTTGAACCACAGAAGGACTGGGTTATTCTGGTCACCGGCGGCGCGGTCGGAATTACTGCTGAAGTCACCCATGAACTGGCAGAACGGTATCAGCCGATACTGCTTCTGGCCGGCAGATCTCCTCTTCCTGAACCGGAGCCGCCGGATACCGCACAGCTTACAGACCTGCAGGAAATCAAGGCAGCATTGATCGAGCGGCTGCAATCCCAGGAGAAGAATCTCACGCCCGCACGAGTGGAGGCTGCTCTGAGCCGTCTAATGAAGGACCGCCAGATAACCGCCCATATCGAGGCCATGCGCAAGACAGGTAGCCAGGTCCGTTACTACCAGGTGGATGTCCGCGATGAAGCGAGCTTCGGTAGCCTGATCGATTCGATTTACCAGTCCTTTGGCCGCCTGGATGGTGTCATCCACGGCGCCGGTATTATTGAAGACAAGCTCCTTGATGACAAGACGCCGGATTCTTTCGATCGAGTCTTCGATACCAAGGCGGACAGCGCCTTTATTCTCGCCGACAAGGTGCGGCTGGATGATCTGAAGTTCATCGTGTTCTTTACATCAGTGGCCGGGGCATTTGGCAACATAGGTCAGGCTGACTATGCGGCTGCTAATGAAGTAGTAAACAGTCTGGCCCTGGCTTTGAACAGGCGAATACAAGGCCGGGTGCTGGCGATCAACTGGAACCCATGGGCAGACACGGGCATGGTTTCCAAAGGAAAGCTGGAAAAGATGTTCCAGGAGCGAGGAGTACAACTCATTCCCACGCTGGCTGGAAGGCGCTTCCTCGATGAAGAGCTGCGAAATGGTACGAAGGAGGAAGTGGTGATTGTCGCCGGGGGTGGGCCGTGGGTGAAGTAGCAATCGTGGGGATGGCGTGCCTTTTTCCCGGTGCTCCGGATATCAGGACGTTCTGGCGGAATATTGTTCATAAGGTCGATGCGATCAGCGATCCTCCGGATAACTGGGAGGGAGAACCGTGGTACGATCCTGATTCAAAAGCTCCCGATCGCATTTACATGAAGCGGGCCGGCTTTCTGAAAGACATTTGCCGCTTTGATCCTGTCAAGTACGGAATCATTCCGAAAGCAGTGAACGGCTCGGAGCCTGAACACTGGCTTTCACTGAAGATTGCCTACGAAGCACTGGCTGATGCCGGTGTTCCCGAGATCCCGATCAACCGGGAACGCACCGAGGTGATCATGGGCCGCGGTACCTTTGTAAACCGCGGATACGCGACCATGTGTCATTACAGCATCGGCATGGACCAGGCGCTCTCTATGCTCAAGGATGTCATTCCCGAACTGGCTGAGGAGAAGCTTGCTCTGATTAAGGAGAAGCTGAAGGCGTGTGTTCCTCCCTTCGGCGTGGATACTGCCCCGGGACTGGTTACCTCCATTATGACCGGCCGTATTGCCAACCGGCTGGACCTGAAGGGATCGAGCTATGCGGTTGACGCGGCATGTTCGTCATCGCTGCTGGCAGTCGAGCACGGATACTATGATCTGGTCTCCAGACGGTGTGATGCTGCCCTGGTCGGAGGGATTAACCTGGGGACGCACCATCCGGTACAACTGCTCTTTTGTCAATTAGGTGCCGGTTCCCGGACGCAGCAGATCCGACCCTTTGACGCAAAGGCTGACGGAACACTCCTCGGTGATGGCGCCGGAATGATTGTTCTCAAACGTCTTGCCGATGCCGAGCGGGACGGCAATCGTATTTATGCGGTCATTCGTGGAGTGGGAAGCGCCAGCGATGGGAAAGGCGCCAGTGTGATTGCTCCCCGCGCTGAGGGGGAAGAACTGGCGATTCGCCGTGCATACAACGAAGCGGGTTTTCCTCCCGAAACGGTCGAGCTGATCGAAGCCCATGGAACCGGTATTCCCCTGGGAGATGCAACTGAGATCCAGGCGCTTACCCGTGTTTTTGGCGGTCGTGAAGGTGGCACGCCGTCCTGCGCTCTCGGTTCGATAAAATCGATGGTAGGCCATCTTCTCCCCGCTGCCGGGATGGCTGGTTTGATCAAAGCTGTGCTTTCTCTCTACCACAAGACCCTACCACCAACGCTGCACTGTGATCATCCAGATCCAAATTTGAAAATCGATGAAACTGCCTTGTATATCAACACCGAGTCACGACCCTGGATTCGCGGCCGTGCCGCAAGCCCGCGCCGCGCCGGTATCAATGCATTCGGATTCGGCGGAAGCAATGCGCATGTCATTGTCGAAGAATATAGCACGACTCCGGAATCTGACACCGAAGATTTTGATGATCAGTGGGAGACGGAGCTGTTGATTCTTCAAGGCGACAGCCGTGAGACTCTGGTGACCGAAGCCGAGCGCGTTCTCAGGTACCTGGACATCACCCCGGCAGTGGTACTCAAGGACCTGGCTTTTACGCTTAACAGTACTCTTCGAGACAACACGACTCGTCTGGCAATAGTTGCCGCTACTCCGGAGGAATTCAAGCAGAAACTTGTCCATGCGGTTGCCCGGCTTCGGGACGCGAGTCGCAGCCGCATTAAAGACAAGAGCGGAATCTATTACTTCGACAAGCCGCTGGCCAAGGAAGGCACGGTGGCATTCCTGTTTCCGGGTGAGGGTTCACAGTATGTCAACATGCTGGGTGATCTTTGCCGGCATTTCCCAGAAGTTCGTTATCACTTCGATTTGCTCGGGAAGGCATGCGTAACCTATCCGCAGCTCAGCCTGTACCGGGATGCTATTTTCCCTCCTCCTCCATTCACGGAAAAGGAAAGGAAGGCCGCGGAAGCAAGGCTGTGGGAAATGGATACCGCTATAACGGCGGTGATGACTGCCGACAAGGCTCTGCTCACCCTTATGGAACAGCTTAAGATCGCTCCTCAGGCAATGGTAGGCCACAGCAGTGGAGAGCTCTTTACTCTTGCCGCTTCCGGCGTGAGCGAGTTGAGTAGAGGCCGGGAAGAAAATATCATGGGGTATCTCCTCCTCGGCCACTTGATGATGGAACGCATCGAACGTGAACAGGTTATTCCCGACGCACCTTTGGTAAGTGTGGGAGGTGTTCAGAGAGAGGTCATCACTGAGCTGATCGAAAAGAGCTCCGGCAGCATCGTAATTGCGATGGACAATTGCCCTAATCAGGTTGTGCTGTGCTGCAAAGATCCGAGTACTCTGGGCAGCTCGTTGGAACTGCTCAAGAAACAGGGGGCGATCTGCCAGGTACTGCCGTTTTCCCGTCCCTACCACACGTCCTTGTTTGAACCGGCTCGAAAGCATCTCAATGAACTTTTTGACTGGGGCTCGTTTTCCGCGCCGCAGGTGCCGGTCTACTCGTGCCTGAGTGCTGGACAGCTTCCTTCCGACAGCGCGGAACTGCGTCGCTTCGGTATCGAGCAATGGCTCAATCCGGTCCGGTTCCGGGAAACCATTGAATCGATGTACAATGACGGTGTGAGGATCTTTCTCGAAGTCGGCCCTAAGGCTCAGCTCACCGGGTTTGTCAACGATATCCTCAAAAACAAAGACCACCTGGCGGTTGCCAGCAATGTCCAGTACCGTTCCGGGATCACCCAGCTGCATCACGCCCTCGGGCTGCTCGCTGCCCACGGGATATCGATGGACCTGCAGTGCTTATACAAGCGCCGCCGGCCGCAGCCGGTGAATCTGGATGCTTCTGCAGCAGAACACGTTGCTGAGGCGAAACCCGAGCCGCCGTTATCGCTGGCGATTCCTTTGCTCAACTTCAAAGGGCTTACTCTCGAATGGATGACCGGAAAGCGCTTGGTAGCAAAGGAGTTCATCCATGCGGAACGGGAAGGTACAGAACGTCCTCATGGTGCTGGTACAGCGGCTACAGGCACGAGACAGCCGCGTATTGCTGCTCCCGGTGATAATGGTCACACTGCAATGCCTGTTGGCGCTTCACCTGAGCGAATCGTTTCAACGGCTGCACGTGAACGATCTCAAGTGATGGCCGAGTATTTTCAGACTATGGAGCAGTTTCTGGACGATCAGGAAGCCGTGTTTCAGGCGTATCTGAAACAGACGCAGCCCCCTGTTGCACGGATTCCGGAGACGCCTTCTATTGGCCGCAGTGTTCCCTTGACTCCGAACCCGGCCGCAAAACCAGCTTCAGTGACAAAGAAACATGTCGAGGCAGCTGTAAGCATAGAGGACATTCTACGCCAGGTCGGCCCTCTGCCTTTTTCCGGGACCATTCTCTCCCATACACCAGGAGCAGAGATTACGGCGGTACGAGAGGTTACGCTTGCTAACGACATCTTTCTCTTCGATCATACCTTCGGACGGGATGTCTCGGTAACCGATAAAGGACTATACGGACTTCCGGTCATGCCACTTACTATGAGCCTGGAAATCATGGCTGAAGCGGCGGCGCCGCTCTTTCCGGGAAAAGTATTTATCGGCATGAGAGACATTCGCGCCTACCGGTGGATCACCCTGGAGGAAGAGCGATTTCTGGTAAAGACCGAGGTGAAGCTCGAAGAGGCCGGGGCTGCACGGGTGCGGCTGCGAAAGGCGATGGATCAGAGCGGCCAGTCCGCCGTAGGGTTGCCGATCCTGGAAGCAATCGTTCTGTTTGCGGATCGCTATCCGACGCCACCACCGGTAGCTGCATTTCCTTTGACCGGTCGTCGCCCCTCACGGATCCCTCAGGAGGCCCTTTATGGACGGGTGATGTTTCACGGGCCGCGCTTTCGCGGTGTTACCTCGGTGGACTGGTGGGGCGAGGAGGGTGTCGAGGCAACAATAACAACCCTGCCTACGAATAATCTTTTCAGTTCCACGGCCAGTCCGCGGTTTCTGTTTGATCCGGTGCTGCTCGATGCTGCCGGACAGCTGGTAGCGTTTTTTTACAATGATGATATGAGCAAAGGGGTCGACCTCTATCCCTTCCGGGCGAAGGCATTTCACGTCTATGGTCCGCCGCTGCCGGCCGGTACCGCAGTGCCTTCACGATGCCGAACCACGTTCATCGCCAAGAATCAACTGAGCTCGGATATCGACATGATCGGTCCCGACGGCCGCTACACCATGCGGATGATAGGATGGGAAGATCGTGAGTTCCTGCTGCCGCCGTTGTTTAATCTCGCCCGCTTCCAGGCACGAGATGTACTTCTCAGCACGGCCTGGAATGAAGCGGTTTCTGGCTTGAACAGGCCGGGAGACATAACCTGCTATCGGATGGATGATTACCCTGACCAGTTGCTGCACGGTCACCATGGCGTCTGGTTGAACGTGCTTGTTCATCTGGCGTTAAGCCGGCGCGAGCGCCAGCAGTGGGCGACAATGACCGGATCGGAGCATCGGCGAATCGACTGGCTGCTGTCCCGCGTAGCGGCCAAGGATGCGGTGCGCGATCTGCTTCGACAGAAATACGGTGTGCAGCTGTGCCTGTCGGATGTGGATATAGATGTCGATGAGCACGGGCGGCCGATTGCATGCGGCTCCTGGACCAAAGAAGTAAAGGCTGTCCCATCCATCTCTCTTTCTCATAAGCGTGGGATTGGCCTTGCCTTGGCTGCTTTGGGCCAAGCGGGATGCGGGATAGACATCGAAGTCCTGGAAGCAAAGAAGAAAGGAATTGAACGGCTGGTTCTCAAGCCGGATGAACAGGAAGTGGCGGGGACTCTCCTTGCTTCGAGCGATGACGAGTGGCTGCTTCGATTATGGTGTGCTAAGGAAGCGGTTGGAAAATCGCTTGGACGCGGCTTGCTGGCCGGACCGTCGGATCTTGCGGTGTGTACGATCGATGCCCAGACCGGCAGAGTCGGCCTCACAGTAAAAGGGAAACTGGCGGAAACATTCCCAGAGCTTCAGGGCAAACGTCTGACTGCATCAACTATGCGGGATGGCATCTTGATCGTGGCTGCCAGCCTGTACGGAAACAGCGAGGAGTGATGAAGAGGTTTATCGTTAATAAATAAATTGTTCACTGTTATTCGTTCACCGACATCGGATGGTATCTGATTTACCCCTTTACGGACAACGGTGAACGGTCAACGGAAAACGAGGAATCCTAATGAGTGAGTATACAAAGGAGCGCATTATTCAGGATCTGGTAGACATCCTCGAAGACATGACCAGCGACTGGGATTTGGAATTCGATGCTGCCATCGGACCGCAGACACGGCTGATGGCGGATCTTGAATTCGAATCGATCGACGTTGTGCAGTATGTCACCGCCATTGAGGAGCGTTTTGGACAACGCGGCCTTCCTTTCGAAGAGCTTCTCATGATTGATGGCCGCTATGTTGATGAAGTGGCCGTAGGAGATACGGCCGAATTTTTGTATCGCCATCTGAATGGCTGATAAGGAGAAATGAGAATGCATCCGACGGTATTTATCGGCCTGGATGGAGCAACATTTACAATTCTCGATCCTCTGGTTGCTGAAGGCGCCATGCCCTTTTTGAAAGCATTCATGGAGCGAGGAGTGAGAGCCACACTGCTTTCCACGCCGAATCCTTTAACGCCCCCGGCCTGGACGTCGATGATGACCGGCCGCAATCCCGGAAGCCACGGCGTGTTTGATTTTATCTGGGCGGAAGAACGCCCGTCCGACCACTATTTTACGCTCTATAATTTTCGGGATATTCAGTGTGAAACCGTGTGGTCGATTGCCAGCCGGCAGCAGGGAAAGATCTGTTCGCTCAACTTTCCGCTTATGGCTCCGGCACCAGCAGTGAATGGCTATATCGTACCCGGACTGGTAAACTGGAAGCATCTGCGGCGCTACGTGTATCCCAAAGATATTTATGATCGCATCAAAGCCTTGCCCGGTTTTAATGCTAAAGAAATCGCCTGGGACTTTGACCTGGAAAAAGAAGCTTCCCGGGGCATCCCGCCGGAGAAGTACCAAGAGTGGATTGAGTTTCACATTCGCCGAGAGCGGCAGTGGTTCGAGATCGTCCGTTTCTTCCTGCAGGAACATCCCTGCGATCTCACCGGCATTCTGTTTGACGGCCCGGACAAGATGCTCCACATTGGGTGGCGGTTTCTGGATCCGGCGTTCTATTCACAGGAGCCGACGCCATGGGAAGAAAAAATCCGCGGCCTAATCCTCAGTTATTTTCGAGAACTGGATGGATTCATCGAGCGGATTGCCGAGCTCGCCGGGCCGCAAGCCCGCATCGTCATGGGGTCGGACCATGGATTCGGACCTGGACGCTTAATTTTCCGCGTGAACACCTGGCTGCATGAACAAGGATATCTCACCTGGAAAGACCTCGGCCCGCTGGACCCGAAGGCCGCAGAAAGCGTCCGCCGTCTGGTGGAGCGCCACTTTGTGCTTCTCGATTGGGAAAAGACGACCGCCTATGCTCGTACCTCTACGTCAAACGGCATTTATATTCGCAAGGCGAAGGGCCCGGGCCACACCGGGGTTCCGGCAGAACAGTATGAGTCGTTTCGATCTGAACTTAAGAATAAGCTGGCTGCAATAACGGATCCGGTCAGCGGCGAGCGGATTATCAAACATATTTATACCAAAGAAGAGGCCTATCCCGGGGAAAACAACGAGCAGGCTCCTGATCTCACCATGGTCTTCTACGATCACAGTTTTGCTTCGATTCTCAACAAAGAGCCCATGATTTATCATCACCATGAGACTCTGGGCACCCATTACCCGGAAGGAGTGTTTCTCGCTGCCGGGCCCGGAATCCGCTCCGGCGTGTCACTTCCAGCCTTGTCAATTGTGGATGTGGCGCCGACACTGCTCCATAGCCTGGGACTGGAAATTCCCGCTGATTTCGAAGGACAGCTGCCTGCTGAAGCCTTCGAGGCAGGTTTCCTGGAACAATTCCCGGTCACAATCGGACCGGCCACGCAGCGACCGAATGCATATCTCGACGAAAAGAAACCGGAGGCGCTGAATGCCGAGGAAGAGGAAGAGATTTACAAGCAGATGAAAGCCTTAGGTTACGTTGAATAGGCAGGAAAGAAACGGCCCATGGGAATGCTGCGGTGCAGTGAGGTTTCGATAAATTATCGATGCTTCGGAACGGGAAAGAATGTAGTCCTCATTCATGGACTTGCTGCGAATCAGGCCTTCTGGAATCCACTACTGGTCAATACCTTGGTTGAGCGGTATCGTGTGACCGTATATGATCTGCGCGGCCACGGATACAGCAGCATGCCGAAGTCCGGATATACGTCGGCAGACATGGCTGAAGACCTTCGTCTGCTTCTCGATGAGATAGCTGATGGTCCCATCCATGCGGTCGGACACAGCTTCGGCGGTTTGGTCGCTCTTCATTATGCGCTTCAGCATCCGCAGCGGGTCAGCAGCATAACACTCGCAGACGTTCGCGTCCGGGCGCTGCAGCCGACACAGAGTTCCAGCGATTGGCCGCCCCGGGAGGCTGCCAGGAGAATACTCGAAGAGTGCGGCATGGTGGTGCCTGATGATGTAGAAGAAGCCGGACTCTGGATACTCGAACAGCTCGCCTCGCCGCAGTGGCAGCAGGTACGTGAAGACCTCAAGAGCAAGATACGACACCTGCCCTGGGGGAAGAGCAAGCGATCAGCCGACCAGTGGCTCGCTCTTTTGCAGCAGACCACTGCCCGGGATGATTTTCTAGCTGTCGCCGGGCTGACCGCAGAAGCTTTGGCTACGATAGAGCAGCCCACCCTGGGCTTGTATGGAGAATACTCGCCGGCGCGGCGTTCTCTAGAAGGTTTGATCGGAATCCTGCCTCACTTTCAGAGTGAGGTTATTGCAGGAGCCGGTCACTTTTTCCCCATGGGCAGACCCAAGCTGTTCGCCGATCAGGTGAAAGCATTTCTGGGAGACGTTGACCATAGAACAGTAAGGAGTGAAGAGTGAGGAGTTAGGAGTCCCGCTCCGCGGGGCCAAACGAACTGAAGGGCAACCCGCCTTCGGCGGGATTACAGGTTTCGAGTTGCGGGTTACAGGTTCTTGTTTAAATGAGAACGCGCAACCAATTCCTTGACTCTATGTTCAACTTCTCACTCCTAACTTCTTACTTTTCACTGTTTACCAGATGATGCCGTATCAGTATAGAAAGAGCTGAAGACGTGGAATTACTTGAAGATGCAGTTGTGATCGTAACCGGTGGGACCGTTGGAATCGGTTATGCCACCTGTAAAGCACTGGCGGCCGCAGGCGCTCACGTTGTGGCGGTGGGGCGTAATCAGGAAAAGCTTGCGACTCTGGTCGCTGAAATCGACCGGATGGAAACCGGGGCCAGGGCGCTCACTCTCGGCCTGAATGTGCGGGATGAGAAGGATATGGAGGAAATGGCCCGGGTTACCATGGACACCTTCGGCCGCATCGACGGTCTTATTGCTTCAGCCGGTATTCTGCGAGCAGGAGAGGGCCGCCTGAGCAAGTTTCAGCAGATGACGGTGGCAGAGTGGGATGACGTCATCGATACCAACCTGAGAGGCGTGTTTCTTGCCAACCGGGCGGTGCTTCCGGTCATGATCAACCAGCGGTCAGGTGATATCATTAATTTATCGTCGACCTCCGGCCGCAAAGGATTAGCCTATGATTCAGCCTACTGTGCGTCCAAGTTCGGCGTGATCGGTCTTTCCGAAGCACTGGCTGAGGAGGCGCGGCAGTATGGCGTGCGCGTGCAGGTGCTGCTGCCGGGAGCAATCGATACCGGCATGTGGGATCAGAACGGGCCGCTTCCGCCGCCAGCAGCGATTCTTCCGGTAGATCGGGTGGCGACGATGATCGTCCGCATGCTGCGCCTTCCGGACGATGTTATCCTCGCCGGACCGATCATCGAACCATTCAAAGGATGGGAAGGATACTACCCGAAAAGGACCGATCGCCGGTAGGCCAGCGGGGACAGAGGTGAATTGCTCAAGAGGGGGATTCCATTGGCTCACGGATTCCCTATGCATGAGTGATACTCTCCTCTCTTCCAAAGAGGGGTTTGGGGGAGTTCACGTCTTGCCCGGAATCCCCGGGTTTCGCTTCGCTCTGCCCAGGCTACAGAGCAAAGAGCACGGAGCAGCGCAGTGGAGAGCCTAGAGCAAAAAGAAGTGAGCAGAGAATGATGCAGGAGACGGGTTGTTGGAGATTCAGTCCCCTTTTCTAAAGGGGAATACAGAGCCTGTCCGACAACTCGTAAAACACGGAATCTGTCATCCTGAGTGAAACGAGGGATCTCACAAATTCACTATCAGAGGAATCGAGATTCTTCGGCTTGCGCCTCAGAATGACAGTATCGGACAGGCTCTACAGGGGGATTTGCAGCAGCATTCAAAAATCCACCCCGACCCTCCTTTACAAAAGGAGGGAGCCAAGATCCTGAGACCTGTCTCGATACTTGCTTCAGGGCTTGGTTCAGGACCTGGATATGGCTGTGAGGATGAAATAGATCCTGAAATAAATCCAGGATGACAGCTTTGGGTCTAAGACGAGACTTCGTTGCGGCATCCCCCCTGGTTGTGCCAGAGTTGCTGAGGATGAGACCGCCTTCAAGGAACCGTAAGGAGTGAAGAGTCGGCAGTTAGAAGTGAGCACAAGCCTCTGGGCTGCGGCCCAGGTTGATCGGAGTTCGCGTAATTACTCTGCTGTCAAAGTGAAGGGAGACTCAGATACATGACAGAACAGACAAACGCCCAGTTACAAGAAAAAATAGCGATCGTCACCGGCGGAGCCAGCGGTATCGGCAAGGCGACCTGTTTTGCTCTGGCGAACGAAGGTGCGATTCTGGTGGTAGTGGATCTCGACCAGGCGCGGGTGGACGAAACAGCACAGGAGTGCTGGAATCGTTTCCCGGGAGAAAAACCGCTGGCTTTGGCGGCAGATGTCCGCAGCGAGCAGGACATGGAAGATATGGTCAAGAGAACGGCCGATCGCTTCGGCAGGATTGATCTCCTGGTGCACAGTGCGGGAATTCTGCGCGCACCGGGAAGTGGTCCCAAGTTCATGTATCAGATCGATGTGAATGAATGGAATGCAGTAATCGACACCAACCTGAAAGGAACATTCCTGTGCAACCGTGCGGTTGCTGCCGCAATGATCACTCAGCGAGGCGGACACATTATAAACATATCCTCGACTTCGGGTCTGCGCGGACGGGCATATGATTCTGTGTACTGCGCCTCAAAATTCGGAATCGTAGGGTTATCCGAGGCCCTGGCTGAAGAGTTGCGACAGTATGGCATCCGCGTGAATGTGGTGATGCCGGATGCGGTTAATACTCCTATCTGGGATCAGAACGGACCGGTCAAAGCACCCAAAGGTGCACTTGAACCCGAACGTATCGCTGAGGTCATTACTCATATCGCACTCCTTCCAGACGATACGCTGGTAGGTCACACCGTTGTCTTCCCCTTTATCACTCGGCGGCGCAAGAAGGAAAAGGAAGAGTAAGAAGGGCAAGGCCTGGTACACGCAAATCCACTGTCTAAAACACGGTTGTGTTTGTACGTCGGATGGTTAGCCCTTGTCCCTGATCACCAGCAAAGCATCAGAACCTGCCCCCGCGAAGGCGGGGGTGCAAGGCGCCGAGGAGCAATCCCGCTTGCAGCGGGTTACCCGTCAGCTCTTCTGGCCCGCGAAGCGGGTTACCCGTCAGCTCTTCTGGCCCGCGAAGCGGG
>Ga0116144_10001679_pt1 | contig 25780 bp, 21 predicted proteins | sample AD_UKC035_MetaG_FD_89746 | JGI IMG/M metagenome (GOLD analysis project Ga0116144, IMG submission 89746) | Active sludge microbial communities of municipal wastewater-treating anaerobic digesters from USA - AD_UKC035_MetaG | ecosystem: Engineered > Bioreactor > Anaerobic > Digestate | place: USA...
CACATCGACGCGTACCGCGCTGCCGGCAGGACTGTTCTTGATCGCGTTGGAGAGCAGGTTCCCGAGCGCCCGCAGCACCAGCGCCCGGTCGACGTTCATCTGCACGAAGGGCAGCTCGTCGACGCCCACGAGCTGCACACCCGCGGCCTGCGCCTGCGGCCGGAAGTCGGCGCAGGCCTCGGCCGCCAGCTCGTGCGCCGGCACAGCCACCGGCCGCAGGGGCCGCTGCGCCGCCTGCACGATGCGCACGAAGTCGTCGGCCAGCGCCAGCGTGCGCTGCGCGAGGCGGCGGATCTCCTGCATCAGCGCAGGCTGCCCGAGCTCGCCGCGCCCCTCGAGCTCCAGATCGGCCAGCAGCGCGATCGACGTCGCCGGTGCGCGCAGGTCGTGCGAGACGAAGGCGAGCAGCTCGTCGCGCGCGCGCTCCGCCTGCTTGATCGGGGCCACGTCGGCGATCGCGATGATCAGGCGCGTGCCGCCGTGCATGTCGACGCCGTCGGCATGGATGACGAAGTCGCCATGGCCGGCCAGCCGTGCCTGGACGGACAGTTCGCGGCGCGTGCCGCGCACCTCGGCCAGCGCCGAAACCCAGTCCACCTCGGGCTCGCACTCGAATTCATCGAGAAGGCGCGCCAGATCGAGGCCCTGCATGTCGTCGGCCGTCTCCTCGCCGTAGAGCCGCGCGGCCGGCGGATTGGCCAGCAGCACGCGTCCGCGACCATCGTCGACCAGCATCGCGGTCGGCAGGCCCGCGAGCGCGTCGGCCAGGAAACGGCGCGCCGAGCGCAGGGTCTCGGCCGCCGTGTGCAGCGCCGCCAGCCGCCCCGCCAGGCGATCGCCACCCACGTCCGGACGCCGGCGCGTCGGTGGCTCGAGCAGGCCGGGCTCTACCGCCAGGCGCTCGATCTCGCGATCCAGCTCGGCGACACCACGTTCGAGCCGTCGCCAGCTCCACAGGGGATAGGCGAGCACCGCCGCGGCCATGAACGGCACCGGGCTGCACCACCAGCCCCAGGCCAGCACCGCAAGGCTGAGAGCCAAGGCCAGCGGCAGCGATGCGATCGCAGTCATCAGCGCCGGCCGGGTGCCGGCGCGCGCGAAGACCGCCACCAGGCCGAGCACCGCGAGCGCCGAGATCGCGCCTGCAAGCTGCGGCGGCAGGGCACGCAGCGCCTCCCCGCGGCGCATCGTCGCCAACGTGTGCCCGAGGACCTCGATGCCTGGCATCGCGTGCCGGCTGGCGTTGACCGGTGTGGCCAGCGTATCGCCCAGGCCCTGGGCGGTCATGCCGATCAGCAGGTAGCGGCCGCGCAAGGCCTCGGCCGGGACCTGTCCGCGCAGCAGATCCACGTAGGAGACTCGCTGCAGCTGCCCCGGCGGACCGTAGTAGCGCACGAGCAGCCGCCCCTGGCGCAGCCAGCCTTGGGTTGGCGGATCGTCGTCCCGTTCCAGCCAGGTGGCAGGATGCAGGTCCTCGCCTCCGGCGCGCAGTGCCGCCAGCGCCAGATGCGGATAGGGACGCCCGGGCGGGCCGGCCTCGACGAAGGCGTGCCGCAGCACGCCGTCGGCGTCGACGACGGCCTCGGCTGCACCCAGCGTCACCGCCTCGCGCAGCGGCGCGACCGGCTGCAGGAGCTGCAGCGGCTGTCCCGGCACCGACTGCCAGACCACCGGCATCACCACCGGGGCCGCGCGACGCAGCGCACCGGCCAGCAGTTCGTCCTGCGTCGGGTCCGGATCGGTCTCGCTGAGCACCAGGTCCAGCACCACGGCGCGCGGCCGCAGAGCGGCCAAGCGGTCGAGCAGGGTGGCATGGACGGCACGCCGCCAGGGCCAGCGGCCGATGGCGTCGATGCTCGCGTCGTCGATCGCGACGAGCACGATCTCGTCGGGCGGCGGACGCTGCCAGAGCATCAGACCAAAGTCGTAGACGAGGCGGTCCGCGCGCCACAGCCAGCCGGTGGCGGCCAGCACGAAGGCCAGCACGGTCAGCACCAGCGCCACCGCGACGTCGTCACGCAGGCGACCTTCGCGCGCCGCGCCGCGTGCGCTCACGGTCGCCGCAGCGCTCCCGCGTCGGTGCGCACACAGGCGGCGGAGCCGTCGTGCACGCATGCCACTGCCTCGCCGACATCGAAGTGCTGGATCGCGGTCCATGCTCCGACGAAGCCGTCGACCTCCCGTGCGCGCAGACGCACGTAATAACGGCCGGGCGCCGGCGCCGTCCATTGGAGACGACTCTCGCCGAGCACAGGCTCGGCGAGCAGATCGTCGAAGGCCGGATCGCGCGCCAGCTGGACTTCGTAGCGCTGCCCGGCTTCTCCGATCCAGGTCAGCTGCACCTGCTGCTCGTCCACGCGCGATGTCGGCACGGAAGGCAAGGACGGCAAAGCCAGCAGTTCGAAGCCCTGCGGCGCGCTGAAGGGCCCGGTGTCACCATCGGCACGCACCGCGGCAACGCGCCAGAGATAGCTGCCCGGCGCAAGAGCGGCCACGTGGTAGGACGGCGCTGCCACATCCTGCACGTCGACGAGCGGCAGCACGAAGGGCTCGCGCTCGACACCCGCCTGCGCCAGCTGCAAGCGATAGCGGGCTGCTTCCGGGTTTGCGGTCCAGTCCAGGTCGACGCCGTGGCCGCGCAGCACGGCGCCGGCCGTGGGCGTACGCAGCAGCGGCGGCTCGGGCCTTGCCTTGAGCACGAGAACCGTCGCCGCATCCGGGCCCTCCAGGCCCAGCGCGTCGATCGCGCGCACGCGCATCGGGTGGCGCCCGTCGGCCAGCCCCGCAATGCGAATGTCGGGCGTCGTCGAGCGAAGGTCCACGAGCAACTCGTCGAAGCTCTCGTCGCGCGCCACCTGCACGCGCCAGCTTCGGGCCGGCGGTTCGCCGGCCTGCGGCCGGGGGAGGCTGAACGTCACGAGCGGGCGTTCGTGCCGGGACGGCAGGCCATCGAGGCGCGGCGGCAAGGGCAGGAGAGACGGGGTTCCGACCTCCCCGGCGGCGTCGACGATCGCGCCGTAGCCGCGACCGACCTCGCGCGCCGGCTGGCCGGCAGCCATGCCGGACATCGCGACGGTGCCGTCCAGCACCTCGCCGAGCGTGCGCGGCCCGTCCACCGCGACCCGGTACTCGGTGCCGCGCACCGCGAGCGCCCCCTGCGGCGTCTCGATACGAAAGCCCGGCTGTCCTGCTCTCGCCCGGCCAGCCTGCACCTCGACACGTCCCTGCTCGAGCCGCGTCCTGGCGCGCGCGCCATCGGCCGCGGGAATGCGGTACGACTCCTCGAGCCGCATCCGGCTGCCGCCGCGAAGCCGCAGCAGCGTGCCATCGACCAGCCGCAGGGTGACGCTGCCGTCGGCGTCGGTGGCGACCTCGCTTCCTGCCGGCAGCGATTCTCCCGCCAGCAGCGGTGTGCCCTGGCGGCGCGCTCCGCCGCTGACGGCCATCACCGCGGCGGGCACCGGCTCGACGCGCAGGAGGCGCAGCGGAATGCGCAGGGACAGGCCAACCGGCATCCGGTGCGGCTCGCGCACCCGGTTCAACCGCTGCAGCTGCGGCCACTCCCGCGGGTCGGCGAGGTAACGGTGAGCGAGCCCGATCAGGGTATCGCCCGGCTCGGTGATGTGCACGATGTCCGTCGCTTCGACCGGCAGCGGCTGCGCCGCAGCCAGGCCCCAGGCCAGCAAGGGGAAGAGCAGAGCGGCTCGCCAGCAACGCGCACCCGGGGTCATCGTCAGCGCTCTTCGCCCAGGTAGGCGATCGCCTTGCGCACCAGCATCGCCGGCGTAGCCGCGTCGAGCTTGAGCTTCAGCGCCTGCTTGTGCGTCTCGATCGTCTTGACGCTGCGGTTGAGCTGCTCGGCGATCTCGCGCGTGCTGCGCCCGGCGGCAATCAGCCGCATCACCTCGAGCTCCCGGACCGAGAATTCCGGCCGGGCGAGCTCACCCCCGGCCGCACGGCCGGTCGCGCGCCGCAGCAAGGCGTCGCGCTGCTCGACACTGACCCAGATCCGGCCGGCAAGCACGCTGCGTACCGCATCGAGCAGGGTCGTCGAGAGCGCGCTCTTGGCGACGAAGCCATCGGCGCCTGCACGCAGGCAGCGTTCGGCGTAGATGTCCTCGGGCATCGAGCTGAGCACCAGCACGCGTGCGGCCGGCGCGGCGTCGCGCAGTCGCGGCAGGGCGCCGAGCGCGAATCCATCGCCCAGGCCCAGGTCCAGCATCACCAGATCGGCCGGCCGTTCGCCCAGCGCCGCGAGCGCATCGCGAAGATTGGCAGCCTCGCGCACCACGCAGGGCCGGTCCAGCCGCGAGAGGACGTGCCGCACACCCAGCCTCACGACGTCGTGGTCGTCGACGACCAGAACGTTCAAGGACGAAGAGAGGTCCATCGGAGGGCCGCTTCGCGAGTCGCACCGGCCCGGATTCTAGGGAGTGCAGGGAGGTCCTCATCATTTGTCCCGCCCCTCCCCGCCAGCGCGAGAGAAATGTCAGGCCGTCGCGACGAGCAGCCGGTTGACTCGGCGGACGTAGGCCGCCGGATCGTCCAGCTGACCGCCCTCGGCCAGCAGCGCCTGCTCGTAGAGCAGATGCGCGAGGTCGTCGAAGCGGCTGTCGTCGGCGAGCTGCCTGACCAGCGCGTGCTCAGGGTTGACCTCGAGGATCGGCAGCGTCTTGGGCGCCTGCTGGCCCGCCTGCTCGAGCATCCGCGCCAGGTGCGAACTCATCTCGCCTTCGTCGACGACGATGCAGGCCGGCGACTCGACGAGCCGCGTGCTCGCGCGCACGTCCTTCACGCGGCCTTCGAGCGCCGTCTTCAGCCGCTCCTGCAGCGGCTTGAAGGCCTCGGCGCTGGCTTCGGCGGCCTTCTTCTCGTCCTCGTCCTGAAGCTTGCCGAGATCGGCCGCGCCCTTGGCGACGCTGGTGAGCGGCTTGCCCTCGAACTCGTAGAGGTGCGAGAGCATCCACTCGTCGACGCGGTCGACGAGCAGCAGCACCTCGATGCCCTTCTTGCGGAAGATCTCGAGCTGCGGGCTGTTCTTCGCGGTGGCCAGCGTATCGGCGGTGATGACGTAGATCGCCTCCTGCCCCTCCTTCATCCGCGAGACGTAGTCGGCAAAGGACACGCCCTCGTCGGCGTGCGTCGAGGCAAAGCGCAGCAGTCTGGCCAGGCGCTCCTGGTTCGCGAAGTCCTCGCCGATGCCCTCCTTGAGCACGGCGCCGAACTGGCGCCAGAACTCGGCGTACTTGTCCTTCTCGTTCTCGGCCACGTCCTCGAGCATCGAGAGCACACGCTTGGTGCTGCCCTCGCGGATCGCCTTCACGTCGCGGCTTTCCTGCAGCAGCTCGCGGCTGACGTTGAGCGGCAGGTCGGCCGAGTCGATCACGCCCTTGACGAAGCGCAGGTAGACCGGCATCAGCGCCTCGGCGTCGTCCATGATGAAGACGCGCTTGACGTAGAGCTTGACGCCACCGCGCTTGTCGCGGTTCCAGAGGTCGAAGGGCGCCTTGGCCGGGACGTAGAGCAGCTGCGTGTACTCGCTGCGCCCTTCCACCCGGTTGTGCGTGTAGGCCAAGGGCGCGGCGCTGTCGTAGCTGATCTGCTTGTAGAAGGCCTCGTACTCCTCGGCGGTGATCTCGTTCTTGCTGCGCGTCCACAGCGCCGCGGCCTTGTTCACCGTCTCCCACTCGTCGGTGTCGACCTGCGCCTTCTTCTCCTCGTCCCAGCGCTGCTTGCGCATCAGGATCGGCAGCGAGATGTGGTCCGAGTACTTTGCGATGATCGATTTCAGCCGCCAGGCGGATAGGAAGTCGTCCTCGCCCTCGCGCAGGTGCAGGATGACGTCGGTGCCGCGCTCGGTGCGCGTGATCGTCTCGACCTCGAACTCGCCGGTGCCCTCGCTGCTCCAGCGCACGCCCTGCTCGGGCGGCAGGCCGGCACGCCGGCTCTCGACCGTGATGCGGTCGGCGACGATGAAGCCCGAATAGAAGCCCACGCCGAACTGGCCGATCAGGTTCGCGTCCTTCTTCTGCTCCCCTTCGAGCGCGGCCATGAACTCGCGCGTACCGCTCTTGGCGATGGTGCCCAGGTGCTGCACCGCCTCGTCGGCGCTCATGCCGATGCCGTTGTCGCGGATCGTGAGCGTTCGCGCCGCCGGATCGAAGAAGACGCGCACCTCGAGGTTTGGCGCGTCCTCGTAGAGCTCGGCCTTGTCCAGCGCCTCGAAGCGCAGCTTGTCGCAGGCGTCGGACGCGTTGGAGACCAGCTCGCGCAGGAAGATCTCCTTGTTCGAATAGAGCGAGTGCGTGACCAAGTGCAGGATCTGCTTGACCTCGGCCTGGAACGACAGGGTTTGCTTGTCCATGCGGATCGGGTAAAGGTTTGCCAACGGAGACGGCGGCGATAGTGGGGGTTCTGGGCGCATTTTCAAGGGTCGCATTGTTAGCGCCGGGACTGTCGAACCGTGGTAGACGCAAGAAAGCCGCCGACGCGGTGCGCGGGCGGCTTCCTCGGGAAAGGGCGGGCCGGACGGAGCGCCAGCGTTCGCCCGAAGCTGCGCTACTGCAGCAATCGCAAGACCTGCTGCGGCAACTGGTTCGCCTGCGCGATCATCGCCGTGCTGGCCTGCTGCAGGATCTGCGCGCGCGAGAGGTTCGCGGTTTCGGCCGCGAAGTCCGCGTCGAGTATGCGGCTGCGCGCGGCGGCCTGGTTCTCGACCGCGACCTGCAGGTTGCTGATCACCGCCTCGAAGCGCGATTGCGTGGCGCCGAACAGCGCGCGCTTGTCGTTGATGGTGTCGAGCGCTGCGTCGATCGTCGTCACAACGGCGGCGAGGGGACCGGCAGTGGCCGCAGAGCCGATGACCAGTGCCGTGGCGACCGCCGCCGAAATCGATGTGTTACTTGCCATGTTCTCGAAGACAACATCGACGGAGTCGTCGGCCCCGACGTTGGCGCCGACCTGGAAGGTGAAGGTTTTCGCGCCCGTACCCAGGATCGTCGTGCCATTGAACGAAGTGCCGCCAAGCACGCGTTTGATTTCGCTCTGGAGTTCCACGAACTCCTTCTGCAGCGAGTCCTGGTCCTTGCCATTGTTGGTGCCGTTGCGCGCCTGAATCGCCAGTTCGCGCATGCGCTGCAGCGCATCGCCGACCTTGGAGAGCGCACCCTCGGCGGTCTGCGCCATCGAGATGCCGTCGTTGGCGTTGCGGATCGCGACGTTCATGCCGCGCACCTGCGCGGTCATGCGCTCGGCGATCGCCAGGCCCGCGGCGTCGTCCTTGGCGGAGTTGACGCGCAGGCCCGAGGACAGGCGCTGCATCGAGGTGGTGAGGGAATTCTGGGACGCAGCGTTGTTGCGCTGCGCCGTCAAGGTCGCAATGTTGGTGTTGATGATGGCAGGCATGTTGCACTCCTTCGCGTTTCAGACAAACCCGGCCCGACGCCGGCAGGACTCCAATGCGGTGGGCAGGCTCGTCGCCCACCGCACCTTCGTCTGCAGCCCTGCCGCCTGTTGTCAGGCGACGAAGCCGCAGCGCCCGACGCCGGCCACCTTCTGTCGTGCAGCGAAGCTGCTCGGCCGTCGGAGGGCCAACCGGACCGCGGAGCCCGCATCGCGTGCCCCGTTGGGCTGCTTATCGGCGGCGGAAAAAGGAAACTTGAGACCGGCCTTTTCCGTCGTTTGACGCTCCGGATCCAAGGGGCGAAGCCGGGCAGCACAAAGAAGCGCGCCGTCTTCGGCCATTTCGAAGCATGGCTTGACCCCGGCGCTGCCTAGACTCGATCGCGACACCTCGCCGCTGCGCAGTCCCTCACGGCGCACGCGCGCAGCCCGCATCAACGAACCCGCCCTCCGTCATGCGACAAAGCCCTCGTCATGCCAATTCCGGCACGCTTTCCCGAGTCCATCCGGCGATCAAGGCAAGCGCCTTCGCCGCCTGGCAGGCCGGACAGGCTCACGCCAAGCGCGGTGCGTGGGAAGAAGCCACGCGCAGCTTCGAGAGCGCCGCCAGGCAAGCGCCGAAGGATCCGGTGATCGCGCTGAACCTGGCGCGCGCATTGATGGCGCAGCGCCGCTGCGACGAAGCGGCCGAAGCTGCCGCACGCGCCTACAACCTCAACCCGCGCGATCCGATCGCCTGCGCCTACACCGCGCACTGCCTGATGGAAGGCAAGCGCTTTCGCGACGCCGCGCGCTGCCTGCAAAGCCTGCCCGAGGGGATGGAACGCGGCTTCGACTACTGGTCGACGCTGGCGCGTGCGCTGCAGCAGAGTCACCAGCCCAAGGACGCGATCGACGCCTACCTGCAGGCGCTGTCGCTGAACCTCACCGACGCCAACACGCACTACCAGCTCGGCCTGTGCTTCAACGAGCTGGCGATGAAGACCGAGGCGGCGCAGTGCTTCGAGACCGCGCTGGCGATGGGCGCCGGTCCGCACGAGCTCGGCATCCGCGCGTTGCTGAGCTATTTCGCACGCGACGCCTGCCATTGGAGTGGCGCGACACGCGCGCTGGCCGATCTCGCGCGGACCCTGCGCGAGACGCCCGGGGACGCAGCGCTGGCCACCACCCCCTTCGCTCACGTGACGCTGCAGGACGATCCCGCCGACCTGCTGAAGGCCACGCGCATGCTCTCGCGTCACGTCGCGAAGCACGCGCACCCGCTGCCGGCCCGCGCCAGCGACTGGAAGCCCGGGGGGCGGCGACTGCGGGTGGGTTATCTCTCGGCCGACTTCCACCAGCACGCGACCTGCATCCTGATGGCCGAGATGCTCGAGCAGCACGATCGCGAGCACTTCGAGATCACCCTCTACTCGCACGGCAAGGACGACGGCACGGCGATGCGCCGGCGCATCGAGGCCGCCTGCGATCACTTCGTCGACCTGGTTCACAGCACCGACCGCGAGGCCGCCGAGCGCATCCGCGCCGACGGCTGCGACCTGCTCATCGACCTCAAGGGCTACACCGCGCACAACCGCTTCGCGATCTTCGCGTGGCGGCCCGCGCCGGTGAGCGCGAGCTTCCTCGGCTTCCCAGGCACCACCGGCGCCGACTTCATCGACTATTTCATCGGCGATCCGATCGTCACGCCGCTGTCCGAGCAGGCGCACTACAGCGAGCGGATCGCACAGATGCCGGTGTGCTACCAGCCCAACGACCGCCAGCGCGCGCTGCCCGAAGCGCCGCCCCGCGCCGACGAAGGGCTGCCCAGGGACGCGCTCGTGCTCGCGGGCTTCAACCAGCCGTACAAGATCTCCCCGGAGGTCTTCGACGTCTGGTGCGCGCTGCTGGCCGAACTGCCGAACGCCGTGCTGTGGCTGCTCGACTGGAACGAGCAGGCGCGCACCAATCTGGAGCGCGAGGCGGCCGCACGCGGCATCGACCCCGCGCGCATCATCTGGGCCACGCGCAAGCTGCCCGCCGAGCACATGGCGCGCATGCAGCTCGCCGACCTCTTCCTCGATACCTGGCCCTGCAACGCGCACACGACGGCCAGCGACGCGCTCTGGGCCGGCGTGCCGGTCGTCACCTTCGCCGGGCGGACCTTCGCCTCGCGCGTCGCGGCGAGCCTGAACCACGCGGTCGGGCTGCCCGAACTCGTCTGCGACGACGCGGCGCACTACGCGCGCACCGTGATCGAACTCGCCGGCGACCACGCACGACGCACCGCGCTGCGGCAGCGGCTGGTCGTCGCGCGCAAGGATTCGCCGCTCTTCGACAGCCTGCGCTTCACGCGCGAATTCGAGGCCCTGCTGCTGCGCATGATGCAGCGCCACGCCGATGGCCTGGCGCCGACGGCGCTGCCGGCTTTGCAAGCGTAGGGAACAGGGGCGGCCGGACCGCAGCCGCACGGGGCAGAATCGGCGGGCAGGCCCGCCATGAACATCATCATCCTCGACGACTACCAGGACGCCGTGCGCAAGCTGCGCTGCGCGGCGCGCCTGGAGCCCTACAACGCCAAGGTCTTCACCAACACGGTCAAGGGCATCGGACAGCTCTCGGTGCGCCTGCGCGATGCCGACGTGCTGGTGCTGATCCGCGAGCGCACGCAGTTCCCGCGCGCGCTGCTGGAGAAGCTTCCGCGGCTGAAGCTGATCTCGCAGACCGGCCGCGCCGGCAGCCATATCGACGTCCAGGCCTGCACCCGCCTGGGCATCGCAGTGGCCGAGGGCGTCGGCTCGCCGACGGCACCGGCCGAGCTGACCTGGGCGCTGATCATGGCGGCGATGCGGCGGCTGCCGCAGTACATCGGCAACCTCAAGCACGGCGCCTGGCAGCAAAGCGGCCTGAAGGCCGCCTCGATGCCGCCGAACTTCGGCATCGGCATGCTGCTCAAGGGCCGCACGCTCGGCGTCTGGGGCTACGGCCGCATCGGCAGCCTGGTCGCCGGCTACGGCCGCGCCTTCGGCATGAGCGTGCAGATCTGGGGCAGCGAGGCCTCGCGCGCGCGCGCTGCCGCCGACGGCTACGAGGTCTGCGAGAGCCGGCAGGCGCTGTTCGAGTCGAGCGACGTGCTGAGCGTGCACCTGCGGCTGGTGGACGCCACGCGCGGCATCATCACGCTCGACGACCTCTCGCTGATGAAGCCGACCGCACTCTTCGTCAACACCTCGCGCGCGGAGCTGGTCGGCGAGAACACGCTGGTCTCGGCGCTCAACCGCGGCCGCCCGGGGATGGCCGCGGTCGACGTCTTCGAAAGCGAACCGATCCTGCAGGGGCACCCCTTGCTGCGGCTGGAGAACGCGGTCTGCACGCCGCACATCGGCTACGTCGAGCAGGACAGCTACGAGCTCTATTTCGGCGCCGCCTTCGACAACGTCGTCAACTTCATCGAGCAGCGGCCGACGAACATCATCAACCCCGAGGCGCTGCGGGTCCTGCGGTGAGCGGCTTGACCACCGAACCGCTGGAGCCGCCTTGCCGGCCGGCGTCGGCGGTCGAGATCCTGCGCGTCTTCACCGCGCTGGCACTGCAGGGCTTCGGCGGCGTGCTGCCGGTGGCACAGCGCATCCTGGTCGAGCGCCGGCGCTGGCTCACGAGCACCGAATTCGTCGAGATGCTGGCGCTGGCGCAGGTGCTGCCCGGGCCGAACATCGTCAACCTCGCGCTGATGTTCGGCGATCGCCATTTCGGTGTCCGCGGCGCGCTGGCGGCAATGTCCGGGTTGCTGGGCGTGCCGCTGGTCATCGTCGTGCTGATGGCCGCGCTCTACAGCCAGCTCGCGAGCCTGCCCGCAGTGGCCGGCGCACTGCGCGGCATGGGCGCAGTCTCCGCAGGGCTCGTCGTCGGCACCGCGCTCAAGCTCGCGCCTTCGCTGCGCGGCAACCCGCTTGGCCGAACCCCGGCTGCCATGATGCTGATCGGCGCAGCTCTTGCCGTCGGTTGGCTGCGGGTTCCGCTTGTCTGGGTCGTGCTCGGCCTGGGTGCCGTTTCGATGGCGATCGCCGCGTGGCGGCTGCCGCGATGAGCGCGGTCCTGTTCGGATCGGGACAGCTCGACGCCGCGGCGCTGTGGGCATTGTTCCTGCACTTCATGCTGCTGTCGGTGCTGGCCGTCGGCGGTGCGATCACGACGACGCCCGAGATGAGCCGCTGGCTCGTCGGCGAGCGCGGCTGGCTCAGCGACGCGCAGTTCACGACCTCGGTCGCGCTCGCGCAGGCCGCGCCCGGCCCCAACGTGCTCTTCGTCGCGGTGATCGGCTGGAACCTTGCGGGGCTGCTCGGCGTTGCGGTGACGATGGTCGGCAGCCTGCTGCCGTCGACGGTGCTGGCGCTGCTGGCCTCGCGCTGGGGCACGCAGCATCGGCAGCGACGCGTCGTGCGCGCGTTCAAGGCGGGGATGGCGCCGCTGACGATCGGCTTCCTGCTGGCCACGGGCTGGGTGCTCGCCGATCCGCTGCGCGGCTATGCAGCCACACCGGTACTGGTCGCGATCGCCGCGGCCTTCATGCTCTGGACGCGGGCCAGCCCGCTGTGGCCGATCCTGCTCGGCGCAGTCGTCGGGGCGGCCGGCTGGATGGAGTGAGGCAGGCGTGAAGCGGCGCGCGAGCGTCGGCCCACTTCCGCGAGCGCCGCATCAGCCATCGCCTTGCTCGGCCGCCTCCTGCTGCAGGCGTTGACGACGAGCTTCGTACAGGCACACGCCGGCGGCCACCGAGACGTTGAGGCTCTCGACCGCGCCGGCCATCGGGATGCGGACGAGTTCGTCGCAGCGCCGGCGCGTGAGCTGGCGCATGCCGCGCCCCTCGGCGCCCAGCACCAGCGCCAGCGGCCCGCGCAGGTCGGCATCGAAGAGCGTGCCGGGCGCATCGTCGCTCGTGCCGACGACCCTCAGGCCCAGGTCCTTCATCTCGTCCAGGCTGCGCGCGAGATTGGTCACCATCAGGTAGGGGACGGTCTCGGCCGCGCCGCTCGCGACCTTGGCGACCGTCGCGTTGATCCCGACGGCGTGGTCCTTGGGCGCGACGACCGCGTGCGCGCCGGCGCCGTCGGCCACGCGCAGGCAGGCGCCGAGATTGTGCGGGTCGGTGACGCCGTCGAGCACCAGCACCAGCGCCGGCCCGCGAGCTTCGGCCTGGACCGCCTCGAGAATCCCGTCCAGCGTGTGCTGCGCCTTCAGCGGCAGCACGCGCGCGACCACGCCCTGGTGGCGCGCGGTACCGGCGATGCGCGAAAGACGCTCGTCGTCGCTCTCGATCAGCCGCACGCCGGCCGCCTGTGCGCGCTCGACGAACTGCCGCATGCGCGCGTCGCGACGCGTCGGATCGACGTGCAGTTCGACGATGGATTGCGGCGCCGTCTTCAGCCGCACGGTCACGGCGTGAAAGCCGAACAGGATCCGGGTGCTCATCGGCGCATCCTAGCGGCGGCTGCGCCGGCCGGCTTGGGCCCGCTCCGGTTCAGGCCCCGAAGGCCAGCGCGATGCGGTAGGTCAGCCAGGCCGCGATCCAGGCCAGCGCAAAGAGGTAGACGACCATCGCCACCGGAACGGCCCACCCGCCGGTCTCGCGCCGGGCGGTCGCCAGCGTTGCGACGCACTGCGGCGCGAACACGAACCAGGCCAGAAGCGCAAGACCGGTGGCCAGCGACCACTGCTGCGCGATCAGTGGCTGCAGCGCGGTCGCCGCCGCGTCCGCGCCTCCGGCGGCGGAGAGCGAGTAAACCGTGCCGAGCGCGCCGACGATGACTTCGCGCGCCGCCATCCCCGGCACCATCGCGACCGCGATCTGCCAGTTGAAGCCGACCGGCTCGAGCAGCGGCAGCAGCAGATGCCCGAGACGTCCCGCGAGGCTGTATTCGATCGCCGGTTGCGTCGCATCCGGCGGCGGCGCCGGGAACGAGGCCAGGAACCACAGAGCCACCGTCAGCACCAGGATGATGGTGCCCACCCGGCGCACGAAGATCCGGGCGCGCTGCCACAGCCCGAGCGCCAGGTTGCGCAGGGTCGGCAGGTGGTAGGCGGGGAGTTCCATCATCAGGCTGCGTACCCGGCGGCCCTCGACCGTGAAGCGCTTGAGCAGCCAGGCCACGGCCAGCGCGCCGACGATGCCGGCCATGTAAAGACCGAAGAGCACCAGGCCCTGCAGGGCGAAGACGCCGGCCACGGTCCGCGCCGGGATGAACGCCCCGATCAGCAGGGCGTAGACGGGCAGGCGCGCCGAACAGGTCATCAGCGGCGCGATCAGGATCGTCACCATGCGGTCCCGCGGGTTGGCGATCGTGCGCGTGGCCATGATGCCGGGGATCGCACAGGCGAAGCTCGAGAGCAGCGGGATGAACGAGCGTCCCGACAGGCCGACGCCGCCCATCAGCCGATCGAGCAGGAATGCCGCGCGCGGCAGGTAGCCCGACTCCTCGAGCAGCAGGATGAAGAAGAAGAGGATCAGGATCTGCGGCAGGAAGACGAGCACACCGCCGGCCCCGGCGATGACGCCGTCGACGAGCAGGCTGCGCAGCCAGCCTTCGGGCAGCCAGCGGCCCAGCCATTCACCGAGCGCGGCAGTGCCCGACTCGATCCAGCCCATCGGCGTCTCCGCCCAGGAGAAGACCGCCTGGAAGATCAGGAACAGCAGCACCGTGAGCACCAGCGGTCCGACCAGCGGATGCAGCAGGACGCGGTCCACGCGGTCGCTGGTCGTCGGCGGGAGCTGGGCGTCCAGCCCCAGCCGGCGCAGGATGCGATCGACCGCCTCGTGGTCGGCCTCGATCGCTGCGCGGGCATCAGCCGCCGGCGGCTGGCCGCGTCCGAAGCCGCGCCAGGCGGCCGGATCGTCCAGGAGCGTCTGCAAGGCCTTCGCGCCGTCGCGCTGCACGCCGACGGTCGCGACAACCGGCACGCCGAGCTCGCGCGACAAGGCTTCCGGGTCGACGACGATGCCGCGCCGCCGCGCAAGATCGTTCATGTTCAGCGCCACCGCGCAGGGCATGCCCAGGCGTCGGACCGCCAGCACCAGCCGCAGCTGCCGGCGCAGATTGGTCGCGTCGACCACGCACAGAGCCAGGTCGGGCCGCTTCTCGCCAGCGGCACGCCCGTAGAGCACGTCGGCGGTGACGCGCTCGTCGGGCGAGCGCGGGTTGAGGCTGTAGGCGCCGGGCAGGTCGAGCACGCGCAGCACCTTCCCGGCCGTCGTCGTCAGCCGTCCTTCCTTGCGCTCGACCGTGACGCCGGCATAGTTCGCCACCTTCTGCCGGCTGCCGGTCAGCAAGTTGAAGAGCGCCGACTTGCCGCAGTTCGGACTGCCGACCAGCGCCACCAGCGGGCCACCGCGGTGGACGTGAATGACCGCTTCGCTCACTGCGCCCCGGTGAGTTCGGCGTCCGGCGCCAGGTGGACGCACGCCGCCTCGGCGCGGCGCAGCGCGAAGGTCGATCCGCCCACCCGCACCGCGAGCGGGTCGCCCCCCGGTCGCGCCCGTGCGGTCACCATCACGCGTTCCCCGGGCAGAAAGCCGATCTCGGCCAAGCGCTCCGCCCATTCGGGCGCATGCACCGGCGCGACGATGCGCTCGATCGCGGCACTGCGCCCGAGCGGCTCGTGCTCGAGCGTGCGCACCGTGGAGGGCATCGGCATCAGTGGCAGGCCGATGCGGCTGGCGCCGCACCGCTGCTTGCGCCGCTACAGGCGCATGCGCTGAAAACCTCGAGCGCGCTGTCGCGGCAGCAGCCACAGGCCGTGGCCACGCGCAGATCGTCCTGCAGCTCGTCGAAGGACGCGGTACCGCTCTTCACGGCAACCTGGATGTCGCGGTCGGAGATGCGATGGCAGAGGCAGACGATCATGGCGTGGACCCGTTGTCGGAAGCGGTTCGGGAACCGGACACATGAATGTTATTGTGAATGCGAATCCTTATCAATCCCCTTTCGCCGGCTCGGATGCCTTGCCCTCCTAGCCCATCTGGCTCTGCAGCCAGTTCGATTCGCCCAGCTTGGCGACGAGCTCGATCTGCGTCTGCAGGTGATCGATGTGCTCCTCGGTGTCGTCCAGCAGCTCGACGAAGAGGGCCCGCGAGACGTAGTCGCGCACGCTCTCGCAGTGCGCGATCGCCTCCTTGAGCGTCGCCTGCGAGGCCTGCTCGAGCTTGAGGTCGCAGTGCAGGATCTCGACCGCGCTCTCGCCGACGAGCAACTTGCCCAGGTCCTGCAGGTTGGGCAGGCCGTCGAGCATCAGGATGCGGTCCATCAGCCGGTCGGCGTGCTTCATCTCCTCGATCGACTCGTCGTGCTCCTGCTTGGCCATACGCTCGAAGCCCCAGTTCTTCAGCATGCGGTAGTGCAGGAAGTACTGGTTGATCGCGGTGAGCTCGTTCTTGAGCTGTCGGTTCAGGTATTCCAGGACCTTGGCGTCGCCTTGCATCGTGCGCTCCTGTCGGCTGTCGAAGGCGGACATCGTACGGCGCATCGAATACCGGCGCGCGGGTCAGCGTTCGAGAAGGGTCCGTCGCCCACCTCGTGACCCGGCGTCGCCCGTCTACAGCGCCTTCGACGCGAGCTTGAAATCCGGGTCGTCGGCAAAGGGCACGATCGTGAAGTCCAGGCTCTTCATCAGCCGCAGCATGCCCAGGTTGTTGGCCAGGATCAGGCCGTCGATCTCGGTCAGGCCCTTGGCGCGCGCAGCGTCCATGATCGAGAGCATCAGCCGCGTGCCCAGGCCCTGGCCGCTGAAGTCGTCGGCGACGACGAGGCTGAACTCGCAGCTCGTCTGATCGGGGTTCGTGATGAAGCGCGAGACGCCGATGATGCGCTCGCGCTCGATCACGCGCCCGTCCTCGCCGTTCTGGCGCTGCGTGTGCACGGCCACGAGCGCCATTTCGCGGTCGTAGTCGATCAGCGTGTAGCGCGCCAGCATGCGCGGCGGCAGCTCGGTGAGCGTGCTCGCGAAGCGGAAGTAGCGGCTCTCGTCCGAGAGCCCGCGCACCAGCGTCTGCAGCATCTCGGCGTCGTCGGGACGGATCGGCCGGATCGTGTAGATGCCGCCGCCCTTCATCGGCCACTGGCGCTCGTGCGCCGTCGGGTAGGGCAGGATCGCGAGATGGTTGAAGGCGCCGGGCGCCTGCGGAGCATGGTCGACGACGATGCGCGCGTCGACCGCCAGCGCGCCGCTGTCGTCGACGATGATCGGATTGATGTCCATCTCGCGCAGCTGCGGCAGCGCGCACACCATTTCCGAGACGCGCAGCAGCACGCGCTCGAGCGCCGCCAGATCGGCCGCCGGCGCGCCGCGCCACGGACCCAGCGTTTCGCGCACGCGGCTGCGCTCGATCAGCCGCCGCGCGAGGAACTGGTTCAGCGGCGGCAGCTCCATCGCGCGGTCGGCGACGAGCTCGATCATCGTGCCGCCGGCCCCGAAGGTGATCACCGGGCCGAAGGGGTCGTCGGTCGTCAGCCCGACGTAGACCTCGCGCCCACGCTTGAGGCCGGCCATCGGCTGGATCGTGATGCCGTTGATGCGCGCATGCGGCAGCGCCTTGGAGACGGCATCGAGCATCTCGTTGTAGGCGTCGCGCACCTGCGCGGCGCTGGCGACGTTGAGCGCCACACCCTGGACGTCGGACTTGTGGCTGACGTCGGGCGAGTCGATCTTCAGCGCCACCGGGTAACCGAGCTGGCTGGCGATCAGCATCGCCTCGCCGGCGCTGCGCGCGAGCATCGTGCGCGTGACCGGGATGTGGAAGGCCGCGAGCAGCGCCTTGCTCTCCATCTCGGTCAGCACCTTGCGTCGCTCGGCGAGCACGCCCTCGATCAGCAGCCGCGCACCCTCGGTGTCCGGCGCGGCGAGATCGGACAGCGGCGGCGGCGTCTGCTGCAGCAGCTGCTGGTTGCGGTGAAAGCTCGCGATGCTGTGGAAGGCGTCGACCGCCGCCTCCGGAGTACGGAAGCTCGGCAGCAGCGCATCGGCCAGGTCGTTGCGGCCCTCGCGCGAGGTCGCCTCGCCCATCCAGCACGCGAGCACCGGCTTGCCGCGCGGCGAGAAGGCGCCGGCCACGGCGCGCGCAACCGCGGTCGGATCGCCGTCGGGCTTGGGGCTGTGGATCAACAGCACCGCGTCGACGGCGCGGTCCTCGATGCAGGCCTTCAACGCAGCGTGGTACTGCTCGCCCCCCGCCTCCTCGCCGAGGTCGACGACGCCGTCGAAGCTCGCTCCTGCGCCCAGCACCGGCTGCAGCGCCTGCACGCTCGCCGGCGAGAGCTGCGCCACGTCGAGCCCGAGCTCGTTCGTCCAGTCGGCAGCGAGCACCGCGGGGCCGCCGCCGTTGCTGACGATCGCCAGTCGGGTTCCGACCGGCCGGAAGCGCGTGGCCAGGCACTGCGCCGCGGAGAAGAGCTGCGTGAACTGCCGCACGCGCACGACGCCCGCGCGGCGCAGCGCGGCGTCGAAGACGTCGTCGCTGCCGACGATGGCCGCCGAGTGCGTGAGCGCGGCGCGCGTGCCCGCAGCGCGCCGGCCGGCCTTCATCACGACGACCGGCTTGGTGTAGGCGGCGGCGCGCAGCGCGCTCATGAAACGGCGTGCGCTCTGGATGCCCTCCATGTAGACAAGGATGCTCTGCGTCTGCTGGTCGTTGGCAAGGTAGTCGAGCACCTGCGGCAGCTCGACGGCCGAATTCGGGCCGAGCGAGACCACGGTCGAGAAACCGACGCCGCTCGTCCGCGCCCAGTCGAGGATCGACGCGGTCAGTGCGCCCGACTGCGAGATCAGCCCGAGCTGACCGGGTGCGGCCAGCGGCCCGAGCGCGCTCGCGTTGAGCTTGAGGTCCGGGCGCTGAAAGCCCAGGCTGTTGGGGCCGAGGAGGTTGACGCCGTAGTGGCGCGCGATCTGGTGCAGTTCGTTGCACAGCGCCGGGCTCATGCCGGTGCCGAGGACGAGCGCCGCGCGGCAGCGCACGCGGCCGACGATCTCCATCGCCGCGACCACCTGCTCCGGCGGCAGCGCGATCAGCGCCAGGTCCGCGCGCGAATGCGCAAGGTCCGAGAGCGTGCCCGTCATCTCGATGTCCAGCCAGGTGACGGGGCCGGCGAAGCCGCCCTCGGCGAACTGGCGGCGCAACGTCGCCGCCATCGGCGTCGGGGCAGCGTCGGACTCGGGGGCACCGGCAAAGACGACGATCGAGCGCGGGACGAAGAGCGGGTTGAGGAAGTGACGATCCACGATCAAGGCCCTTTCAGGCAGCACCAGGCGGCGGTTCGGGCGGCGAGCATAGGCGCGCCGGCCGATCGCGGCCGCACGCGATGGCGCCGGTCGGCAGTATCGCGGCCGAATTCATGCTGCACTGCACAATCCTACTCCCGTCGACCCCCTCATGCAGGCGTGTCACGTTTGCGTCGCGGACTCGCCGCGGCGTCGGCCGGGCGCGCTTGGCGGCGCTCAGCGGCGCTCAGCGGCGCTCAGCGGCACTCAGCGGCCGTGCGAGAGGCGTTTTGGAACCTTCACGCCGCGCAAGCGGTAGGCGTCGGGCATGCGCGAACCGAGCAGCGGGCGCAGGTAGAGGCGGAAGGCGTCGGTCACGTCGGTGCCCGATGCGGCGATGAACTCGTCCTCCATCAGCCGCGTCCGGCCGGCCACCGTCGACAGCGGCACGAGTTCGTAGTCCGCCGAGTAGAAGCCCGTGCGGCGGATCGCGACCGAGCCGCTGGCCTCGCCCCAGAACGCGAACTGCACCGCCTTCTCGCCGACCTCGCGCGCCTCGCGCTGGTCGACGTCGCTGACACAGCCGACGAAGCTGCGCTGCAGGTAGCCGAAGGTGTCGGCGCGCACGCGCTTGATCTGCAGGCGCTGCCGCACCAGCTCGCACAGCAGGTCGGCGAGCGCGCCATTGCCCGAGAGCTGCACGTTGCCGTGCGCGTCGCGCTCGTGGTCGCGCGACATCGGCTCGGCGACCAGCTTGCCGGCCGCGTCGCGTATGCCTTCGCTGACGGCGATCACGCAGCGCCCGAGGCGCTCGTGCACCGCGCGCACGTCGGCCAGGAAGCGCTCGACCGAAAATGGCCGCTCGGGCAGGTAGATCAGGTGCGGGCCGTCGTCGGGGAACTTCTTGCCCAGGGCGCTCGCGGCAGTCAGGAAACCCGCGTGGCGGCCCATCACGACGCCGATGTAGACCCCGGGCAGCGCGGCGTTGTCGAGGTTCGCGCCGGCAAAGGCCTGCGCGACGAAGCGCGCCGCGCTCGGGAAGCCCGGCGTGTGGTCGTTGGCGACGAGGTCGTTGTCGATCGTCTTCGGGATGTGGATGCAGCGCAGCGGGTAGCCGGCCGCGACCGCCTGCTCGGCGATGATGCGCGTGACGTCGGCCGAATCGTTGCCGCCGATGTTGAAGAAGTGCTCGATCTCGTGCGCGCGCAGCACCTCGAACATCGCGCGGCAATAGGCGAGGTCGGGCTTGTCGCGCGTGCTGCCGAGTGCTGCGGCCGGGGTGCCTGCGACGAGTTCGAGGTTGTGGCTGGTCTCCTGCGTCAGGTCGACGAAGTCCTCGTCGACGACGCCGCGCACGCCGTGGCGCGCCCCGTAGACGCGCGTGACCTCGCGAAAGCGGCGCGCCTCGAGCACGACGCCCACGAGCGACTGGTTGATGACCGCGGTGGGCCCTCCGCCCTGCGCGACCAGGATCCGTCCGGACGACATCGACAACCCTCGTTTCCTCGCTGTGGAAGGTGAATGGAGTCACCTCCCTAAACCGATTGTGCGTGCCCCGTGCGGGCGGAACCGGTGACCTATGATGATTTCATCATCCCAGCCAGGACCCGTCCATGAACGCCGTACTGGAATTCGAGCGCCCCGCACACGAAGCCGAACTGCGCATCGCCTTCGACCGGCTGCGTGCGGGTTTCGAGGCCGAGCGCGACCCTTCGCACGCCGTGCGGATCGAACGTCTGGCGCGCCTGGAGGCGATGCTCGACCACATCGAGCCGGCGATGATCGAGGCCATCGCCGCCGACTTCGGGCACCGCCCCTGGCAGGTGACACAGCTGGCCGACGTCGCGCCGGTTCAGCTCGCGAGCCGCTTCGCACGCAAGCATCTGGCCGAGTGGATGAAGACGCGGCGCATGCCCACGAGCATCATCCACCGCCCGGGCCACAACCGCCTGATGCGCCAGCCGCTGGGGGTCGTCGGCATCGTCAGCCCCTGGAACTATCCGGGCATGCTCTCGCTCTCGCCGGCGATCGGCGCGCTGGCCGCGGGCAACCGCGTGATGATCAAGCCCTCGGAGATCACCCCACGCTTCTCCGAACTCCTGCGCAAGGAGGTGGCGGCGAGCTTCGGCAGCGACGAGATGGTCGTCGTCACCGGCGACGCCGAGGTCGGGCGCGCCTTCGTCTCGCTGCCCTTTGACCACCTGCTCTTCACCGGCTCGACCGCGGTGGGTCGTCAGGTCGCGGTGGCTGCCGCAGCCAATCTGACTCCGGTGACGCTCGAGCTCGGCGGCAAGTCGCCGGCGATCATCGGCGCGAGCTGCAAGCTGGTGCAGTCGGCACCGAAGATCGCGTTCGGCAAGCTGCTCAACTCGGGGCAGACCTGCATCGCGCCGGATTACGTGATGGTCCCGCGCGCCAAGGTCGACGCCTTCGTGCAGGCGATGCGCCGTGCCGTGCGCGCGCAGTACCCGCGCGTGGCCGACAACCCGGACTACACCAGCATCGTCACCGAGCGCCACTACCGCCGCCTGCTGGCGATGCTCGACGAGGCGCGGGCCGCCGGTGCGCGCGTGTTCTCGATGCACGACGAGCCGCCTTCGGATGCGACGCGCAAGCTGCCGCTGCACCTGGTCTGCGACGCGCCGGCGGACCTGCGCCTGATGCGCGAGGAGATCTTCGGCCCGATCCTGCCGGTGCTCGCCTATGACCGCATCGACGAGGTGATCGCGCATGTCAACGCCGGCGACCGGCCGCTTGCGCTGTACTGGTTCGGCAACGACGCCAAGGAGCGCGAGCATGTGCTGCGCCAGACGCTGGCCGGCGGCGTGACCGTCAACGACACGCTCCTGCACGTGAGCCAGGAGACGCTGCCCTTCGGCGGCGTCGGCGCCAGCGGCATGGGCGTCTACAGCGGCGAGTGGGGTTTTCGCACCTTCAGCAAGGAGACCGGCGTCTACCATCAAAGCTCGTACAGCGCGATCAAGCTGCTGTACCCGCCCTACGGCGCCACCTTCGAGCGGCTGCTGGCGACGATGCGCCGGCTCGGGTGAGGCGCGGGCGGCAGACCCCGAGAACCGACTCCACGATGTCCCCCGAGACCTACGTCCTGCTGCGACACGCACATCGCACTTTCGCCACCCTCTCGATCCTCGGCTTCACCGCGCGCTGGCTCGGTGTGCTCGCCGGCAAGGCCTGGACGCAGGGCCGCACCGCCAAGACCCTGCCGCACGTGATCGACACGCTGCTGCTGGCCTCGGCGCTGGCGATGGCCTTCGGTGCCGGCTTCACGCCCGAGAACGCGCCCTGGATGACGACCAAGATCGTGCTGCTGCTGGTCTATATCGGGCTGGGCGTGGTCGCGCTGCGGCCGACGCAACCCTCGGTCGTGCGCGCCTACGCCGGCGTCGCTGCGATCGCCGTCTTCGCGCACATCGTCGCGGTGGCGTTCACGAAGGAGCCGCTCGGGCTGTTCGCGCGCCTGGGCTGAGGCCGCGCGGCCGAGGACTCCCGGGCGCCCGGCCGGCGCCGCGCGGGCGGGCGTTTATCCTCGCCCGATGGTGCTCAACGCCGTCTGGGTCGGCTTCATCCTCGTGGGCTTCGTGGTCGCGCTGGCCAGGCTGGCGCAGGGCGACGTCGCGATCTTCACGCGCGTGCTCACGGCGCTCTTCGACACCGCGCGCACCGGCTTCGACATCAGCCTCGGGCTCGTCGGCATCATGAGCCTGTGGCTCGGGATCATGCGCATCGGCGAGCAGGCCGGCGTGATCCGGCTCTTCGCGCGGGCGATGGCGCCGCTCTTCGAACGCATGTTCCCCGGCATCCCGCGCGGCCACCCGGCCGGCGGCAGCATCGTGATGAACTTCAGCGCCAACATGCTGGGTCTGGACAACGCGGCGACACCGCTGGGCCTCAAGGCGATGCGCGAGCTGCAGACGATCAACCCGCGACCCGAGGTCGCGAGCGATCCGATGATCATGTTCCTCGTGCTCAACACCGCGGGCATCACGCTGATCCCGACCTCGGTGATCGCGATGCGCCAGGCGGTGGCGATCGAGCAGGGCCTCACGAGCGGCTTCAACGCCGCCGACATCTTCCTGCCGACGCTGATCGCGACCTTCATCAGCTTCGCCTCGGGCCTCGTCGCGGTCGCGTGGATGCAGCGCATCCGGCTGCTGCAGTGGCCCTTCCTGCTGCTGTTCGGCGGCTTCGGTGCACTGATGGCGCTGCTGCACCTGAGCCTGCGTGGCCTGCCGGCGCAGGCGGTGGCCGATACCGTCGGACTCATCGGCGGCTTTGCGATCTTCGCCGTGATCGTGCTCTTCGTCGCCGCCGGGGCCTGGCGGCGCATCAACGTCTACGAGGCCTTCGTCGACGGCGCCAAGGAGGGGTTCAACGTCGCGGTGACGATCATTCCCTACCTGATCGCGATCCTCGCGGCGATCTCGGTGTTCCGCAGCACCGGCTGCATGGACTACGTCATCGGCGCGATCGCGTGGATGCTGGGCGCGCTGGGGATGAACACCGACTTCGTCCCCGCGCTGCCGGTGGGCCTGATGAAGACGCTCTCGGGCAGCGGTGCGCGCGGGCTGATGATCGACGTGATGAAGACCTACGGCGTCGAGAGCTTCCAGGGGCGCCTGGCGGCGATCATCCAGGGATCGACCGAGACCACCTTCTACGTGCTCGCGGTCTACTTCGGCAGCGTGAACATCAGGAACACGCGCTACGCGCTCGGCTGCGGGCTGTTCGCCGATGCGGTCGGGCTCGTCGGCGCGATCCTCGTCGCCTACGCCTTCTATCACGCGTAGCGCTGCCGGTTTCGGGCCCGGGCGCTGATGCCCGGGCGCCCGGACTGACGAGACTGCTTTCACGGCCGCCGGCGACCGTGCGCAAAGGCTCAGCGGGGCAGTGGCGGCATCGTCGCGCAGGGGTCCGCACGCTTCACCCCCGCGGTGAACCAGAGCAGCGTGTAGGGCGCGATCCGCAGGTCCCAGCCGGGCTCGCCGAAGCCCACCGACACCACCCGCGCGCGCGGCTGCAACTGCCGCAGCATCACCGGGACGCCGTAGTCCAGGCGTACGTGGCCATTGCCCGCGACGAGCACGCCGGGCCGTCCGCCCGCGGCCTGCAGCGAAAGCGCGAGCGCCGCGTCGCGCACACGCTGCGCCGCGCGCATCGGCAGCAAGCGGGCCGGCGCGAGGTGCCCGCAATGGCTGTCGACGAGCGCCTGGTCGAGTATCGCCTCTGCCGCAGGGCTCAGCGGCACCGCGTCGACCAGCGCGCGCAGATCCGCCGGCGCGGCTTCGAGCCCGCGACGTGCGACTTCACGTACGACATTCCTGGCGGCGTCGCCACCGAGCACCGGAATCCCTGCAGCCAGCAGCGGCTCGTAGAGCGGGCGATGGATCGGCCACTGCCAGCCGTGCAGGTCGAAGCCCGCGCCTTCCAGCCGCGCCCGGGTGTCGGCCCCGGGCTCGACACGACGCCCGCGCTCGAGATGTTCGGAGACGACGACCACCGCAGGACCGAGTTCGGCGATCAGGGCGGCGCGGCGCGCGTGGTGCTGCGGGTTGTCGTGCTGTTCGCCGAGCAGCACCCAGTCGGCTTGGCGCAGCCGCGAAAGCAACTGCGCGCGCGTCAGCACCTGGCCATTGGCGACGTCCACGATCCGCTCGCTGCGCATCGGATGCAGCGCGCAGCCGCCAAGGCCCGCGAGCGCCGCCGCCGCAGCCAGCATCCGGCGGCGGGACGACAGGACGAAAGCGGCAGGCATGGGCAGTTATTGTCAGCGCGTGTCGCCTGATACCTTGGCGCAGACCCGGTCCGAGCTGCGCCCTTGGGCGCAACGATCACGAGGGCGCCGTCGCGCGACCGCGACGCCTCAGGGATTTCCTGACTGTTGTTTCAACTGAACCCTCTTTTGGCGCTGCCGCTTGCTGGAACAATCGGCGCTCGATCATTTCTGCTCTCTGCCCGAACCACGTCCCATGGCCGAACGCCGCGACCGACCGCCCGTACTACGCGTCCTGATCCTCCTGTCGGCACTGGTCGGCACCGCCCTGGCCCTTGCAGCGCTGTCACCGGCGGCGCCCGAAGGCGCGGGCGCCGCGGCGGCACCGGCGGGCAGCCCCGGCACCGACCTCGTCACCGTCCCCGATCCGGTCAGCCTGCGTCCGTCACCGGGCTGACGCCGACGCCGCGCGCGGCGAGCAGGCGCGCGATGCGGGTCACCAGCACAAGCCCGACCAGCGCACAGCCCGTGGTGGCAAGCCAGGTGTATTGCCAGCCGCCCAGGCGCTCGACGACCCAACCCACCAGCGGCGGCCCGGCGAACTGCCCGAACGAGGACCACTGCTGGATCCAGCCGACCGTCGACGACATCGTGTCCTCGCCCGGCGCCGCATGGACGACGAGCGCGAACAGCGTGCCCGGGATCAGGCCGCCCATCATCGAGAACAGCAGCACTGCGACGAAGCGCAGCCACGCCGGCTGACCCAATTCGAGGAAGGCGAGCATCGAGCCGAGTGCGGTCACGATGAAACCGATCGCCAGCAGCCGGGGCGCCGACCAGCCGTGGTGCAGCAGCCATCCCGAACCGACGTTGCCGACGATGTTGGCCGCCGCGACGATCGCCGTGAGCACGCCGCCCAGGGTCAGCGCCAGCCCGGCATCGCGGTAGATCGTCGGCAGGAAGCCCACGACGGCCAGCCACTGCCCGGAGTAGGACGCGAAGGTCAGCGCGAGCAGCCAGGGGCCGGGTGCGGTCAGCGTCCGCCGCAGGCGCTGCAGCCAGCTCTGCGCCGCCGCCGGACGCGCGATACTCGGGGCGCCTGGAACGAGACGCAGCACCGCCAGTGCCATCAGACCCGACAGGGCCGACAGCCCCCACCACCAGAAGCGCCAACCGAGTCCCTGGATGACCAGCGGTCCGACCAGCAGGGCGGCCGCCGCACCCAGCGGCATGTAGGCGCCCCACAAGCCCATCGCGCGCGAGAGCCGTGCCGGCGGCACCAGCTGGCGCAGCAGGCCCGGGCCCGGCAGTACCGTCAACAGGATGGCTGGTCACGCCGTGGCCAACTCGACAGCCTCTGACGCTGCCACCGGCCGGCTTTCGAGGTACAGAGTGTCATAGCTCAGATCCACACCACCTGGCCAC
>Ga0116144_10001693_pt1 | contig 25648 bp, 20 predicted proteins | sample AD_UKC035_MetaG_FD_89746 | JGI IMG/M metagenome (GOLD analysis project Ga0116144, IMG submission 89746) | Active sludge microbial communities of municipal wastewater-treating anaerobic digesters from USA - AD_UKC035_MetaG | ecosystem: Engineered > Bioreactor > Anaerobic > Digestate | place: USA...
AACTCCGAAAGTCGGACCGGTGTATCTGAGATCAGCTTTGTCGCCGTCTTTTTCGATATCGTATTTGACGCCGCGGTAGCCGAGATCGACGAACCATTCGGTGTCTTTGTTCCCGGGGTTGAGTCTGAGGGCAAGGTTGATGCCGTAATCGTTATGCAGAGCATCGGCGCCACCGGCATTGACTTTGATGTATTTGAGGTAACCCTTGAGCCAGAGGTTGTCGCCAATCTGGCCGCCGGCTGCGAGACCGAAGTAAGGCACCGGGAAGGTTTCGTCCCACTTTTCATACAGAGCGGTTCCAAGAGCGTTATCTCTACCATTGACGTTGATTTCAGCATTGCTGAATTTGACACCAAAAATGCCATCGAGATAGAAAACTTCGCGACCCTGTTTGTCAGCCTGTTTCGAGCGGGTCAGGTTGTGATTGTAGGCGAGGTCGAACCAGCTGTTCTGCAGTCTGATATTAGCACCAGCCTGGTAATTTTTGTTTTCGAAAGTAAAAACTTTGGTGGTAGTGCCTGAATGATCATTTTTCATGTAAGAGAATTCGAGTGAAGCGCGATGGTTGAGAACGTGCGAAATTCTGAAACCGAGGCGGCTTTCATCGCCAATCGTCGTTTCGCTGTCGAGGTCAAGTGGAGTGCCATCGACGCGGATATCGCCATCAAGACTGTTTTTCCAGCCAAGCACTTCGATGCTGGTGACTTTGTTAAAATTGATTTTACCGGCATTGTCGGGGTGATAAGATTTATCCCAGGCAAAGCCGCTGACCGGAATAAGAATAGCCAGAACCATAACCAGAACCAGTTTTTTCATTCGTCTACTCCTGCAGAAAAGATTGTGCATATAATAGAGCACAATGCAGGCAAAGTCAATCCCCCCTGCGGACTTCCAGAGGCTCTGGTTCAAAGATAGCGATAGCGGTGAAGAGAAGAAAGAGCGCACTAAGGCAAGGAGACACAATTAAGAGAAGAAGAACGTCCACAGATTGCACAGATAGCGCAGATAGAAAATCAGAAAAAGAGAAGAGAGGGCAAACGTGCTCGTTGTCGTTGTCGATCACGAGAGCAGACAGCAATATCGATGAAAAGAATAAAGGTCTGAACAGTGCTCGTGCTCGTGCGCGTAATCTTAATCGTAATCGATTTTGTTTCCCGATTACGATTACGAGCACCGCTTCGCTGAGCACGAATGATTATTCGTGTCTTAGCGGCTTCGTGCGAGGTCTTTTGTCATGCCAGGCAGAGGTCAGAGCTGCAGGGGGTATTCGTCGGCGGCTGACTGGTCGAGCAGTTCGCCCTGAAACCAGGGTGGGCGGTGCTTCGAGTTGCGCAGCCTGACAAAAGCTTCAACAACGCCGGGGTCGAACTGGCTGCCGGCACAGCGTTTGACCTCTTCGGTCGCTTCAGCGAAGGTGAGCGGTTTGCGATAGGGTCGGCATGAGGTGATAGCGTCGAATGAGTCTGCAACGCAGATAATGCGCGAGCCAAGCGGAATATTCATGCCTGACAGACCGCTGGGATAGCCTTTCCCGTCGAAACGTTCGTGATGATGCTTGATTATCTCACAGACATTTTTGAGAAACTCGATCGAATTGAGAATACCGGCACCGATGTGCGGGTGCGACTTGATCGTTTCGAATTCGTCGTCGGTCAGTCGACCGGGTTTGAGCAGAATCTGCTCGGAAATGCCGATTTTGCCTACATCGTGCAGCAGCGAGGCATGTCGAATGGTATCGACTTCGCTGCGCGAAAGCCCCATTTCGAGAGCGATACCGACGCTCAGATCAGTGACGCGGCGCGAATGACCATGCGTGTAGCTGTCTTTGGCATCGATGGCGGCGGCCAGCGATCTGATAGTTTCGAGGTAGACGTTGAGCAGGTTGTGATAAAGTCTGGCGTTTTCGATGGCAATAGAAGCCTGCGAACCGAGTGTTTCTAGCAGATCGAGATTTTCAGGGGTGAATGGCCCCTTTTTGCTTAGCACGCGTTCGCAGTTGATAACGCCGACAAGGTTATCTTTGTTGATCAGCGGCGCCGAAATAAGGGTCAGATCGGTTTTGCGTTTTAAATTGGGCAGTTCTTTGTAGTCTGCGCTTTTGCCGGTGTTTTCAATTTTGATCGGGCGTTTCAGCTGTGCGGCGCGGCCGGCGACGCCTTCGCCGAGCTTCAGTCTGACATCGAGCACTTCGGGGTCATCGAACCCGCGGCTGACTTCGACATAGAGTTCCTGGGCGGCATCGTCGTAGAGCATCAGGGTGGCCCGGTCAGAATCGGTGATGCGTGTGGTCATATCGATGAAATAATTGAGAACTGAATCGAGGTCGAGCGAAGAATTGACCGCCTTGCCGAGTTCCTGAATCAGGCTGAGTTCGGCAACCTGCATATCGGTTTTTTCATGCAGACTGGCGTTGGCAATAGCCTGCGAAATCTGGCCTGAAATGCCGAGCAGCAGGTTCTGGTCGTCTTCAAAAAAGGCTTCTCCACTGCGTTTATTGTTGACGTTGAGAACGCCGAGCAGCGCGCTGTCGTGCATGATCGGTACCGAAAGAACCGATCTTGTTTTGTAATCGAGGCGGCCATGGTGGTTGGCGAAGCGAATATCTTTGGAAACATCCTTCAACAGCACCGGCTTGCGATTCTGCGCAACCCAGCCGGCGATGCCTTCCCCGACCTTTACCTGAATCTGCCCGACCATATCTTTCGGCAGGCCAATGGCAGCGTCAAGAGTAAGAGTCTCTGTAAGCGGGTCGTAGGCCATCAGCGAACAGTTTTCGACGTTCATGACTTCCTGGACTTGCTGCAGAATGGTGTCGAACAGCTTCGAGATGTTGAGAGTCTTCGAAACCGAATAACCAACCTTGTATAGAGTCGACAGGTAGTCGAGTTTGCGCTTTGAATCGTTGAACAGGCGCTCGTTTTCGAAATGCGACGTGATGATGCGGCCAATGGTGTTGAGCAAATCCTGGTCGGAGTCTGAGATCGGGTCGGACTCATCGGTGTGATAGATCGACAGAGAGCCGATGAAACGATTGTCAGAAGACATCAAGGGCACAACCAGTGCAGCTCTGGCAAAGTGATCGAGAAAGTTGCATTTCTGGATAGTATTGTCGCGCTGGATATCCTGGATGAGCAGCGGCCGCTGCTGGGTTGCCACCCAGCCGTGATAGCCCTTGCCATTAGGAATCGTCAATGAGTCAAGTTCTTCGGGAAGCCCGGCAAAAGCATGCATGACCAGCTCTTCTTTGTCGCTGTTATAGAGCATAAGAGAGGCAGCGCTGCAGTCGAGAGCGTCACATACTTCCTTGAGGGTATTGCAGTATCCGACCCGGTCGAGAGTGCGAGCTGACAGAGATTCAGAAATACTGAATACGCGCGAGAGTTCTTTGAGCTTCTGGTTCGAGTTCGCCAGCAGTCTGGCATTTTCGAGCACTTTGGTGACCATCGAGGCCAGTGTGTTGAGAGAAAGCACGTCATCTTTCGAAAAGGCGTTGAGCTCTGAGGAATCAACAGCAACGACGCCAATCAGATTATCGCCAACCAGCAGAGGCACGGCCATTTCTGAATATATGGTTTCGGGAGTTTCGATGTAGCGGGGTTCAAGCAGAACGTTAGGTATGTTAAGAGCTTCTTTGTTGCTGGCAACCCAGCCGGTGATGCCTTCGCCGAAGGGAACTCTGATCTTTTTTACTTCCTGTGGGTATTTGCCTCTGGCAACCGCTACCTCAAGATAGTTTTTGCCCTCTTTGCGCAGCAGCAGAGCACCACAGGTGGCGCCGGTGATTTCGATTGCGATATCCATCAGAAATTCAAGCAGGTTCTGAAACTCAAGGCTTGAATTCATGATGTTCGAAGCTTCTTCGAGAACCGAGAGAATCTTCTCTTTGCGGGCAAGAGATTCCTTTTCAGCGGCGAGGTCGATCATCTGAATGAAAAAGCTCTCGACCGATTCAACTGCAGCTTCAATCTGCTCTTCGGTCATGACCGGCAGCTTCTGTTTGCCTTTGTATTGCGACGCTGAGAAAAGGAAGGGTCCCAGTAGTATGGCGCCATAAAGATGGCCGCGATACTCGAGCTTCATCAGCCTGACCTGTGAGCCGTCAGGCCGCTCGATAATTTCGGTAGTCGGATATTCAACAAACTCAGAGGCATCGGCCATGCCTTTGAAAACATCTTCGAGCTTGCCAATGACGGCTTCGCCGCGTTCATTGAACGGCACTATGTTGAGGCCAGTCAAACGGCGAAAGCGACTCAGAAAACTTTTGAGGTTTTCGCGGTCGCAGATTTCCTCGAGATAGATTTTCTTGACCATTTTGCGATAACTTTCTTTTTACTCAATACGTGCAGTAATTAACGGTCACAGAAATTATGTCTGCAGGCTGATTATCAGCCGATTTCAATTACCGAATTCTTGCCTTCGTATTCGTTTTCTGCAGACTTGTCCTGCTTCGGATCGGTAACCCAATCGGTATCGTTGATTACGAACTGGTATTCATGCTTGCCCGGTTTGAGATTGATGCGGGTTTTCCAGGTGCCGTTTTCAAGCGTCATCGGATTGGCATCCTTGTTCCAGTCATTAAAAGTGCCAACGATAGAGACTCTGGTCGCTGCCTGGTTCTCGTAGGTAAATTCTTTTTCCACGCCGGTTCCACTGCTGGTGCTGGTTCCGGTTTTATTTTCTTTTTCGGCTTCTTCTTCCCACATTTCTTCTTCTTCAAAGCTGTGCTCGCGGCCGATAATGTAGCCAATACCGAAAACGCTGGCCATTACAAACAGCTTCCAGACAAATCTTAAAAATCGCATTTCGTAACCTCCTATGCTTTTTCGCTATTTATAACCTGAAGTGCGGCATACTGCAAGAGCAATGTTTTGGTTCCGTGCTTTTCGAATCTTACGGTTACCCGAAAATCGGCCAGAGAAGCTCCTGTCGCTTCCTCTACGCGGCCGTGACCGAAAATTTTGTGCGTAACCATTACGCCCGGCTTTAAATTTACCATGGTTCCGGCTGTCGTGCCAGCAGAATCATTCATATTTACGGCTGAATTTCTTTCTGAAGACCATTTCGCTGTCGTATGGAAGGGGCTTGCCGCAGGCTTGCTGCGTATGGCGCCGGGAATTGCGCTGCCCTGTTCGCTTGCCCGCGCCACAGTCGACGAGCTGCCGCGGCCGGCAAACAGATGTGGCGGCACTTCGGTGACAAAACGCGAAACCGGGTTGCTGCCCCAGCTGCCGAACATCATGCGCCGACTGGCGGCGGTCATCAGAAGATGCTCACGCGCTCTGGTCATGCCGACATAAGCGAGGCGACGTTCTTCTTCGAGCTGCTCCGGCTCTTCCTTCGAGGAATGATGCGGAAAGATTCCTTCTTCCATGCCCACCAGGAATACCACTTTGAATTCGAGACCCTTGGCATTGTGCAGGGTCATCAGATGTACCTTTTGCTGGCTCTGGTCGAGATCATCGACAGCTGCATGCAACGCGGTGTCAGCCAGGTAATCGTGCAGCTTGAGCTCGCGGTTGTCTTCTTCCTGATAACGAATGTCAGAAACGATCGCCTGCACGTTCTGAGCCCGCTCCTCTGCTGTCTCAGGATCGTCGTTTTTGAGGTAGTCGATGTATTCGATGTCGTCGATAATCTTGTGACAAAGTTGCGAAACGCTCAAAGATTCTGCTGCTTCAGTAAAATCAGCGATCAGCTGGCAGAATTTCGCAACTTTGCCTTTTGGGTTCTGGCTGCCTTCGATCAGAACGTTTTCCCACAAAGTGCCGTGACCGGCGGCAGCCAGCTTGTCTATGCTGGTCTGGCCAATCCCACGCTTTGGCGTATTTATGATGCGCTCGAGCGAAATGCTGTCGTTAGGATTATCGATAAAACGCAGATAAGCAAGAATATCTTTAACTTCACGGCGGTCGAAGAATTTGGTGCCGCCGGTCATATCGTAGGCAATGCCGGCCTTCTTGAATACCTGTTCGAATGGCCGGCTCTGGCTGTTCATGCGAAAAAGCAGCGCCATTTCGCCAAGCTCGATGCCTTTGCTGTCGAACTGTCTGATCTGGCGCGCCACCAGCTCAGCCTCTTCGCGGTCATCTGAGGCTCGATAAAAACTCAGCAGTTCGCCGCCAGACTTGTCGGTCCAGAGTTTTTTCGGGTGCGCGCTTTTGTTTCTGGCAATTACGGCACCGGCAGCATCCAGTATTACCTGGGTCGAACGATAATTCTGTTCGAGTTTGACGATGCGCGCGCCGGAAAAATCTTTGGCGAAGTCCTGAATATTGCGGATAGTAGCGCCGCGCCAGCTGTAAATCGACTGGTCTTCGTCGCCAACCACGCAGAGATTACGAGAAGCCGAAGATATCAGCGATATCAGGCGATACTGCGCATGATTGGTATCCTGATATTCATCGACAAGAAAATACTTGTACTGGCTCTGCAGACGGGTAAGCAGGTCAGGGTTGTCTCTGAGCATGTAGAATGCCTTGAAGATCAGGTCGTCGAAATCTACTGCCTGATTGACCTGCAGCTGAGCCTGATAAGAGGCATAGAGTTTTTGAGTGGTTGCGGCCGCGGGGCCTGGCCCTGCCAGTTGCTGGTAATCTTCGGGCTTGACCAGTTCGTTTTTGGCCTGCGAAATAAAATTCAACACTGCTTTTGGCGAAAAGCGTTTCGGATCAACTTTGTGCTCCTTGAGCACATTCTTGATCAGCTTTTCACTGTCTGATTCGTCGTAAATTGTAAAACCGTCGGCAAAACCGGCGTGCTTGTGCCAGCGCCGCAGCAGCTGGCAACAGAACGAGTGAAAAGTGGTCAGAGTAACCCGGTGAGCGCCGGGCACCATATCCTGCACGCGTTCGCGCATTTCGCGCGCAGCCTTGTTGGTAAAGGTTACCGCCAGAATCGAATCGGGTTCGACCTGACAGTGTTCGATCAGATAAGCGATGCGAACCGTCAGCATTCTGGTTTTGCCTGATCCGGCTCCGGCGATTACCAGAAGCGGGCCTTCGGTGGTTTTTACGGCTTCAAGCTGCGGCTCATTGAGTTGGCCGAGTGTTGCTGCGATTGGGTCGAACAAGATCAGTCTCCGGTCAGCCGGCTGAGAGGCTGATAACACATTACCACCCAGTTGCCGGCGATGAAATTATGCAGATCACGCACCTGCAGATTGTAAAGCGGGCCCTTGTATTCTTCGACTTCGACGACCGCTACGGTATCTTCGTCGATATTGCCATTGCGCCCAGTTACCGGCACCAGCATGCCGGGTTTGATATGCGAAGCCGGCATGATATAAAATGGCGCTTTCCGGGTCAGCTGGATTTTTTTTACAACTTCGAGATTGTCGAGATGTGACAGGGTTTTAACAAATAGTTCGGCTTCTTCAAGGTCATCACGGGTAATTTCGAGAAACCAGAGTCCATGCTTGCCCTGCTTGCGCTTGAACTGCTTGTGTTCGGCCCGGTTACTGTCGACTGCCCCGGAAATCTGTATCAGGTGCGAAAAACGTTTGGCATTGCCCTTTTCCGACCCGCCAAAAATAACGAACTGAATAGCGTTGCTAGCCGGGTCCTTGCTGCTGGAAAGGCGCATGGTGATATGCGGGTGGTCGATGAACATGTGCCAGTCACGCAGAAGTTCGTGCGCACGCGATGGCGTGTCGATGCTGTTGAACATCTCACGCGTCATTTCTTCAGAAAATTCTGCATCAGGCTGCCTGGCCGAAAACGGAATATCAGGCAGACCATATTTGAAAGCTGTGTGCTTGAGCATGAAATTTGAAGCCGGCAGATTGGCTGTCGTCTCGATTATCCAGATGCGGTCGATTACTTCCTGCTGGTTGAAAAGATCCTGTCTGAGACTGTTCATGGCAAGCAGGTCGCGCATCAGGTCGGTCGACAGACCGATTCTGAAACCGAGAGAAGATCTCTCGTGCAGATACAGCGTGTAATTTCTGACTACCGGGTTGATACGGCCAAAGCATAACTGATCTGGAGTGCAGCGCAAAACCGCGCCACGACCGGTAATCATCTTCAGCAGAGTGGTGCGTTGTTCGTAATTGACATAAACATCACGAACGCGCGTCGTGTTGATTTCTGACCAGCCAGAAGCACCTGAAATGCCCTGTTCTTCCCTGATTTCGGTGATGCCCAGAGTTGTGTTTCCGCATAATATTTTGGCGTCGGCCGGCAACATGGCAAAGCGTCCTTTCTGTTGACAATCTTTTATAACATATTTGTACCGAAAATTTCAGCCAATGATCACAACAACTTCAATTTCGCCGCAAATGAATTGACTTTGGCTGTGTCTGCGATTATGCTTTGCGCATCTATCAAGGGAGTTGCCAGCCATGAGTGAATGCGAACAGGCCAGAAAATATCAGATTACAGCGATCTCGGATGCCCTTACCGACATTATCGCCGAAGTTGGCGATGAAATGCTGCAGAAACTCAATCTGCCCAAAGGTAACAGTATCGAGCTGAATCCTGAGAATCTCGGCAAACTCGAAAAAATCATGGCTACCCACAAGGCAAAGATAGCTCCGGGCGGTTCGCCAACCAATGTTATCTACGGCGCCAGCAATCTTGGCCTGCGCTGTGCCTTTATCGGCTGCGTCGGCAGCGATGATTTTGGCTATGATTACATCAACAACCTGCGCGAAAACGACATAGATACCTATGTTTCGATCAAGCGCGGTAATTCCGGGTTGTGCTACACCCTTGTCAGTCCTGATGGCCAGCGCACTTTCGGCCTCGATTTCGGCGTCGCCAAGCAGCTCTACGAATATGAGATATTACATAGTCTGATCAAGGATTCTGATTTTCTGCACTTTTCTGCATACGAATTCAGAGGCGAAAACCCGATCAATTTTGCTACCCGCCATGCTGCCGAAATAGCGCGCAAAGCCGGCACCCGCATTTCATTCGATCTCGGCGACAGCTTCGTCATCAAGTCTTCCCGCGACCAGATCGAAAGTTTCCTGAACGAACGCATCGACGTGCTGTTCGCCAACGAAGACGAGGCGCGGGCGATCAATAATGGCAGCGATGATTACCGCAAACTGTTGCGCTTTACCAATATGGCAGTGGTCAAGCTCGGATCGGCCGGCGCAGTGGCGATCACCCCCGAAGGCGAAACCCGGGTTTCGGCCTATAAAGTCGAAGACGTCAAAGACACCAATGGTGCCGGCGATAACTTTCAGGCCGGCTTTTTCTACGGGCTTTACAAAAAACTGAGTCTCGAAGATTGTCTGAAGATCGGCAACTTTCTCGCCGCCAACATCATCAGACGCATCGGCGCTCAGTCACAGGTTAAGATCAGCGGTATCGAATTTATTATCTGATGATCTTGCCATAAATATAGGCGTCGTGGTAGTTGTCACCACATCTGAGATAGCTTTGCAGACATCCCTCTCTTTTGTAGCCGGCTTTTTCGATAACTCTGATGCTGGGCGCATTATCGACGACTATGATTGCCTGCAGCCTTCTCAATTCTGGCCAGAAAACTTTTGCGAATAGCTCTGCCTGTAAGGCCGCCTGTAAGGCGAAGCCTTTACCATGATGTTCACGGTCGATAAAATAACCAATTTCAACGTTGTAGGGGCGGTCGCGTTCTGGTATAAGGCCTACGGCGCCGACAACTTTACCACGGAGTAATACGCTGAAGTTGAAGGCCTTTTTGTTTTTCCATTGCTCCCGGCTCTTTCGCAAAAAGCGTTTTTCAGCCGTTATCGACTTGATATTGGTCGGGAAAAATGGAAAATTGCCATCTTTGATGATGCGATAAAAATCTGCCGCATCTTTGATCATCTGTGGCCTGATTGTAACTACGCATTTGACTGACATGGGCCTGATTCTATCAGAAGCACCCGAAGTTGTATACAGGGTAAAAAAACAGCCCCCGCCGAAGCGGGGGCTGCCGGTTCTAAGCGATCAGCTGAATTTGATTTCAGAAATCTGCTTGTAAACGCTGTATCTGAGCTTGACGTCCTTCTGAGCCTGCTCGGCGAATGCTTTAGCTGCATCTGGATTGGTCTTCTTCAGCATTCTGAAGCGGTTTTCACCGAAAACGTATTCTTCGAGAGGAATGCTTGGTTCTTTCGAATCGAGACTCAGCGGATTCTTGCCCTGAGCTATGTTGTCGGGGTTGAAGCGGAAGAGCGGCCAGTGACCTGATTCAACCGCTTTTTTCTGCTCCATCAGACCCTGTGACATATCGATGCCGTGGGCGATACAGTGGCTGTAAGCAATGATCAGAGCCGGGCCATCATAGGCTTCGGCTTCGAGCATGGTCTTGAGAGCGTGAGCCGGATTGGCGCCCAGACTGATCTTGCCGACGTAGATGTTGCCATAACTCATGGCGATCATGCCGAGATCCTTCTTGGGCATCGATTTGCCGCCGGCTGCAAACTTGGCAACGGCGCCGAGCGGAGTCGATTTGCTCATCTGACCACCGGTGTTCGAATAGACTTCGGTATCGAGAACCAGCAGCTTGATGTTCTTGCCAGAGGCGAGAACGTGGTCGAGTCCGCCGTAACCGATGTCATAGGCCCAGCCGTCACCGCCGATGACCCATACCGAGCGTTTGACCAGATAATCAGCCATTTTTGCGAGGCGCACACAGATTGCATCTTTGCAGCTCTTGACCGCAGCCTTGAGCTCTTCAACATTGGCGCGCTGTGCTTCGATTTCTTCCTGAGTCTTCTGGGCATTGCCAAGAATCTTGTCAGCAATAGCCTTGAGCTTGGGCGAACAGTCGCATTTGCAACCAACCGCTTTGTTAAGCAGTTCGACAGCTTCCTGCATCATCTTGTCGGTGGCAAGGCGCATGCCCATACCGAATTCAGCGTTGTCTTCGAACAGGCTGTTCGACCAGGCCGGGCCACGACCATCAGCGCGGGTAGCATAAGGAGTGGTCGGCAGGTTGCCGCCATAGATCGATGAACAACCGGTGGCGTTGGCGATCATCAGGTGATCACCGCAGATCTGGGTTACCAGTTTGATGTAGGCGGTTTCGCCGCAGCCGGCGCAGGCGCCTGAGAATTCGATCAACGGCTTAACATACTGAGTGCCCTTGATGGTGTTGATATTGACCAGCGAACGATCGGGATCAGGTATCTTGTTGAGGAAGAAATCCCAGTTCTCGGCTTCGTTCGCGCGCATGGCTTCATCTTTGTGAGCGAGATTGATTGCTTTGGTTTCGAGTTTCTTGCCGCTGGCATCTTTCTGGAAAGCCGGACAGATGCTGATGCAGGCGCCGCAACCGGTGCAGTCTTCGGGAGCAACCTGAACGGTGAAGCCGAGATCTTCTTTAAAGCCTTTGGCTTTGCAGGTCTTGAAGGTCTTCGGAGCTTTGGTCGCCAGCTTCGGATCATAAACCTTGGTTCTGATCGCGGCGTGCGGGCAGACGAGAGCGCACATGCCGCACTGAATACAGGTTTCGCTGTCCCAGGCCGGCATATAGATGCCGACGTTACGCTTTTCATACTGGCTGGTGCCGGTCGGGTAGGTTCCGTCGAGAGGCATCTGACCAACGGTGATATCGTCGCCCTTGCCGGCGAGGATTGGTTCGAGAACGTCTTTGACCAGTTTGGGAGCGCTCTTGAGAACCATGGCAGCTTTGAGCTTGGTTTTGGCAGTCGCTTTAGCCGGAACTTTCACTTCGAAAAGATTTTCGACGGCCATGTCGATGGCTTTCCAGTTCATCTTGACGACTTCTTCGCCCTTTTTGCCATAGGTCTTTTTGGCGGCGTCCTTGAGGTATTTCATGTATTCATCGCGCGGCAGAATCTTCGAGATTTCGAAGAAACAGGTCTGCATGAACAGGTTGATGCGGTTGCCAAGACCTACCGATTCAGCCAGTTTGATCGCGTTGATGACATAAAATCTGGCTTTCTTGTCGATCAGGCGCTGCTGAGTTTCAAGTGGCAGTTTATCCCAGATTTCGTCTTTGCTGTATTCGGTTTCGAGCAGGAAAGTGCCGCCGGTCTTGAGGTTCTTGAGCATGTCATACTTTTCGATAAAGCTGAAGTTATGGCAGGCAACGAAGTTGGCGTGTGATACGAGATAAGGGCAGCGCAACGGCTTTTCACCGAATCTCAGGTGAGAAATCGTCATGCTTCCTGACTTCTTTGAGTCGTAGACAAAGTAGCCCTGGGCATTATTCTTGGTATGGTCGCCAATAACCTTGATCGCGTCTTTGTTGGCGCCAACGGTACCGTCTGAGCCGAGACCGTAGAACATGGCCGAGAAGGTTTTGGGATCGCCGGTTTCTACTGAATCGCCGAGTTCAAGGTGAGTTTTGCTGACGTCGTCAACGATACCAACGGTGAAGTGGTTCTTCGGCTTGTCCTGCTTGAGGTTTTCGAATACGGCCAGAACCTGGTTTGGAGTAAAGTCTTTTGAACCGAGACCGTAGCGGCCGCCAACGATTTTGGGCCAGTTGGTGAACGGAGCAGCTTTGTTCTCGAGGGCTTCACCGATGCTGTTTCTGACGTCGATATAGAGAGGTTCGCCGGCACAGCCGGGCTCTTTGGTGCGATCGAGAATGGCGATGCTTTTGGTGGTTTTTGGGAAGGCTTTTACCAGATGCTCAGCGCTGAACGGGCGATAGAGGCGGGCTTTTACCAGGCCTACTTTTTCACCTTTGGCGTTGAGGTATTCAACTACTTCATGAATGGTTTCGGCGCCACTGCCCATGGCAACGATAATGCGCTCGGCCTTGGGGTCACCAACGTAGTCGAACAGGCTGTATTCACGGCCGGTCAGTTTGGCGAATTTCTTCATAGCCTTCAGCACAATTGCGGGGGTCTTTTCGTAGAAAGGATTAACCGTTTCGCGACCCTGGAAATAAACGTCGGGGTTCTGAGCGGTGCCGCGCATGCTCGGGCGATCGGGGTTGAGGCCGCGGGCGCGATGTTCAAAAACCAGATTGTCGTCGATCATTTCTTTGATGATGTCATCAGAGAGAATCTCGATCTTGTTAACTTCGTGTGAAGTTCTGAAACCGTCGAAGAAATGAATGAAAGGCACGCGGCTTTCGAGAGTGGCTGCCTGTGCGATCAGAGCCATGTCGTGTGCTTCCTGAACCGAGTTCGAGGCCAGCAGGGCGAAACCGGTCTGGCGGGTTGCCATTACGTCGCTGTGATCGCCAAAAATCGAGAGAGCCTGGCAGGCGATCGATCTGGCCGACACGTGAAAAACAGTCGAAGTCAGTTCGCCGGCGATTTTAAACATGTTCGGGATCATCAGCAGAAGACCCTGAGATGCGGTAAAAGTGGTGGTAAGGGCGCCAGTAGTCAGAGCTCCGTGAACAGCACCAGAGGCGCCGCCTTCTGACTGCATTTCACAAACGGTGGGAACCGTACCCCAGACGTTTGTCTGCCCGGCGGCTGAATACGCGTCGGCGTGTTCACCCATATTGCTGGACGGTGTAATCGGATAAATCGCGATTACTTCATTGGTTTTGTGCGCAACTAGCGCGGTGGCTTCGTTCCCATCCATCATGGCGTATGTCTTTTTAGTCACGATAGCAACTCCTGCCTGATTGATATTTTTTCCGGGCTGAAAAATCCGGAAGCTAAAGGCAAAGTGATATTAAGCCAAATCAGCAGACAAGTCAACTCTTGCGGTACCCTGAGCGGCGTTTGCCGACAACCTGCTTCTGATCAGTTGTTGCGACTGTGATTACTGAATATTGACGGCAGCTCGTTCAAGGGAATGTCTGAAATGGCGCGTTCAAGGAATTCGAGCTCACCGAGAGGCTCAGACTGCCCTTCGCTTCTGTAGTGCGGCATGCCGCAGAATACTGATACCGGGCATACTCTGGGAATCATGCTGCCAGGCTTGAGTGCCAGGCGGGCACCGCTGATGGCCATGAACATAGCGACCAGATAATGAGTCGCTTTTATCTTTGCGATCAGTTCGAGCACCTGCCTGTCAGGAGTCTCAGGGATCAGTAGAACTATTGTTTCCTTGTTATTGAAAAGGTGCTCGATGCTCAAAAAATCCTGGTTGACGTCTCCTGATAGTTTGATCGGTTCAAGACCACAGGAAACAGCCAGCTCAAACCAGATCGTTGTGTCGGCCGCATCGGCCAAAACGAATCTGACAGGCCTTCGAAAAATGCGCAATGAGCTGAGCCAGGTGAGCAAACCATAATTGCGTGCGATGTAAACGCAGCCCCGGTCGGTTCTGATGACAGTTTCACCCCATGCCCGGAAGAACGGAAAGAAAATGCTGCCAAAAAAACGGGCGATTGAGCGCATGAACGCAAAAGAACTCACAATGCTATTCGTCCTGTGGCTGATTTATGCCTGGAATGCGCGAATAAATGCGCTCAAGGTCATATCGCTGCAGCACTTCTGACATGACAAACGCCTTGATAACACTTTCCCGGTCAAAAGTGATCTGTGGAGCTGCAGCAGAAACGGCTTTTACAGGTTGTTCCTGCCGGCCAAGTTCGAACATTTTTCTGGCTTCGTCGCTGAGTTGATCGCCGTTCGCATTTTCTTCTCTGCTCATGCGGTCGTAGTTAACAGCGCCGGTCAGCTGCGGCAAAGAATCGAAGTTGTTGCTGACAACTTCAGGCCGACGTTCATAATTCAGCTGGCCGGTAAGAGCTGAGTCATCGTCGTAATTGACCAGCTCGCTGACAGCTCTTTTGGGCTGAAATTTCTGCTTCGGTTTTAGCGAAGCAGCTTTGGCGGCCGGTTTTTTTGCGGTTACAGTGCCGCTGTCCTTGAAAAAGTCATCGAGCGAAGCCAGTTCGGAAAAGTCGATGTCAACGTTTTCTTCCTGCTTCTTCTTGTTGACTTCAGACCATACCGAATAAACCAGGACAAGAACTATTACCAGCAGTTCTGCCATGCCGATACTCCTGACTTAAGAACGTTTGGGCAGCTGTTTCTGGGGCTCGACCATGTGCGAGAATGATTTGCGCATTTCAGTATCTGAGCTGATATTCTTGAGCGTGTAATAGTCGAGAATACCCATGTTGCCGCTTTGCAACGCATCAGCAATAGCCTGCGGAATAGTGGCTTCGGCTTCGACCAGCTTGGCTTTCATTTCCTGTTCGTAGGCTTTCATTTCCTGCTCTTTGGCTTCAGCCATGGCACGTCGTTCGGCTGCTTTTGCCTGAGCGATCTTCATATCGGCCTCAGACTGGTCGATCTGCAGCTTGGCGCCGATATTGTCGCCAACATCAACGTCGGCAATATCGATCGACAGAATTTCAAAAGCGGCTTTGGCATCGAGGCCCTTGTCCTGAATGGTTTTCGAGATGCGATCAGGATTTTCGAGAATTTCTTCGTGGCTGGCTGCTGAACCGATAGTGGTTACGATACCTTCGCCAACGCGAGCCAGAATCGTTTCTTCAGTAACACCACCGACGAGCTTGTTGATGTCGGCTTTAACCGTAACTCTGGCAATCGCCTTGACCTGAATACCGTTCTTGGCCATGGCAGCAACGAGAGGAGTCTGAATGACCTTGGGTTTGACACAGAGACGCACGGCGTCGAGCACGTCACGACCGGCGAGGTCGATGGCGGTGGCCTTGTCAAAACTTAGATTGATACCGGCTTTCTGGGCTGCAATCAGCGCCGAAGCAACTTTTGCAACGTTACCACCAGCAAGATAATGCGATTCAAGAGCCTGCAGCGAGATGTCGATACCGCCCTTCTTGAGCATGATAGCCGGGTTGATAATCGACGGCGGCGACACGCGGCGCAGGCGCATACCGATAAAATCGAGCAGACCGACACTTACATCGGAGGCGATGGCGCTGATCCAGAGTCCGAATGGCACAAAATAATAGATGACAAAGAAAACTATGAGAACACCAATTCCGCCAAACATCATCAAGCCTTCAGACATCAGATTCCTCCTGCAGACATTTCAATATTTCAACGCCCTTAAATATGGTTTAAACCAGCTGGTAAAGTCAAGCTAATAAAAGGAGCTTTTTGCCAAAAGGTCCAGGCAATCAGGATTGTGATTGTTCCTCGACCGGCGTGACAATAACGGTATTCTGCCTGGTCTTGGTAACCTTGACTTTGACGCCTTTTTCGACGAACTCGCCGTCGGTCATCACGTCAACCCGCTCTCCATCTATTTTTGCGATGCCGGAAGGGCGCAGCATGGTTACCGTTACGCCTTGCTTGCCGATATAAGCCGAATTGTCGTCAACTGCGACAAAGCCGTCTTTGCTCGATGCGTCAGCCTGTAGAATGAACTGTTTGCCCATGCTGGTCTTGGGAAACACCAGAAAAAACCAGAGAAGCAGCAGTATGACACCGACAATTGCCATGAAAGTAGCAGTCAGCGCCATAGGCATACTCAGCTTCATAAAAGCCGTGGTCAGCCCCCCACCAAGCAACAAAATACCGAGAATGCCGGTAACTCCGAAACCCGGGATTACTGCTATCTCTAAAAACATGAAGAGAAAACCGCCAAGCAGAAGCATGACAACGGTGAGGCCCCAGGCCGGTTCTTCGCCCTTGCTGCTGTTATCGCCTGCTGCCGGTTGCGCTGTTTCAGCGCCTTTCTGCGGCAGCAGTTCGGCATCACTGACGCCGGCAAACGCAGGCAATGAAAGCAATATTATGATGAGCAGCAGCAAAAATGATGGTTTCATTCGATTCTCTCCGGGTCAGTCGGCTGTAATCTCGCGAACTACTATATTATTGCCCTCAACCTTGCGAACGATTACGCGGGCGCCTTTTTCGATAAAGTCGCCATCAGAGACAACATCGTAACGTTCGTCACCAATTTTAACGATTCCGGCCGGTCGGCATGGCGAAACTGCCACTCCTTCGAGGTTGATCAGGTGGTCGAATTCATTGAGGTTGACAGCTACACATCCCTGGGCCGTTGAAAGCTGCTCTTTAAGCACAAATTTGTCGAGGAGCTTGAACTTTGGCCCCCATTTATAAAGTATCAGCATGATCAACGCAGAATAAACCAGCATCTGGGCAATCGCATTCATGGCTGTATAAATGCCGCCAAATACCATGATAATACTGAAGCAGACGCAGAGTATGCCGGAAATTCCGGTCAGGCCAAAACCTGGTATGACAAAGGCTTCGAGCAGCAGCAGAACCATGCCTGCTCCGAACAGAATCAGGGTTTCGAGGCCGGCAAGATACGCAAACAGGTGCCCGCCAAAAAACAGCGCCAGACAGGTCAGACCGATCCAGCCCAGAATGCCGAAGCCGGCGATAAAAAATTCTATAACCAGGCACCAGAAGCCAATGGTAAAAAGCAGTACGCTGACGTTCGGATTAGTCAGCCAGCGCGCGATCCACTCGCCCGAAGTCGGTTTGGCATATTCGACAGTTGCACCTTCAAGACTCATTATACGTTGAATCGAGCTCAGCGAAGCCACGATCTGGTCGCAATAGCCGTGTTTAAGCGCAACCTCAGATGTCAGAGTTATGACCTCACCCCGTTTACTCAAGCCTTCGATGCTGTCGTGATCTTTGTCGACCATGGCTTCAGCTATCGCGGTCGGGCGCTTGCGGGCTTCGGCCGAAGCTCTGAATTCAGCCTTGAAAGCTGAAACATACTTGGCTTCAGCTGCCTGAACGCCGCCGCCGGCCAACATTATCGGCGTAGCGGCCCCGAGTTCAGAACCGGCTTCCATATAAATTCGATGACACGAAATGGCGATCAGAGCCGCTGCTGATAGTGCGCGACCCTTGATATAGGCAATGGTAGTAACTTTTGAGCGCAGCAGGGCATCTTTGATCTCCTGAGCTGCAGTTACCAGGCCGCCATTTGAATTGATCTCAAGAACTATTGCGCTGAAATTTTCGCGCTCGGCACGGCGCAACTGGCGCTGTATGAAAAAAGACAGACCGGTTTCGATGTCGTCATGAACCGGTATCACCAGTATGGTGCCTGAGGCTGACTGGGCCTGTAACGGGCCAGCCGCGAATATCAGTGTGAATAAGATTGCGGACAGCAGAAAACCCATGCACCGCCATGGGCGCTGCATGGGTTGTCTACAGATTACTCTGGGTTCTGCTTTAGCGGCGTCTTCTCTGCTTGCGACGGGCTTCAGCAGCTTTTCTTTTCTGCTTTTCACTTGGTTTTTCGTACGCTCGGCGGCGCTTGATTTCTTTGATAATGCCAGCTTCCTGACATTTCTTCTGGAAGCGCTTCAGGGCCTTTTCCAGTGGTTCGTCCTTAAGTACTCTTACTTCTGCCATTTTAGTTTCACCCCCCCTCCTGATTTGATCAGATAGAGGTCTATCATGTTGTTACCTGAATCAGCCCGGAGGCCAGCTCAGGCAGCGTTTGCCAAGAATATGAAAGTGCAGATGATGCACGGTCTGACCGGCATTGTCACCGCAGTTGGTAACAACTCTGAAGCCTTCATCGAGACCTTCGTCAGCTGCCATCTTTTGAATGACTCTGAAAACCTGCGACAGCATCGCACCGTCAGCCGCTTCCGGCTGGGTCAGGCGGGCGATATGTTTTGTCGGAATGGCCAGCAGATGCACTGGCGCCTGCGGGTTGATGTCTCTGAAGACAACGACGTTTTCGTCCCGGTGGACGATCTCCGCCGGGATTTCGCCCGCGACTATTCTACAAAACAAGCACTGTTCCATATAAGGGTGAATTGTACATCAGCACTGCCGGCAAGTCAACAAAATTCTCAAGCAAAAATTATACCGCTGCGCTGACTGCCGGCGTTTGCTGCCATGTCAGTTCTCTGAATTCTCCAATACGATCTCGCCATGCTTGCCAGGATTGTATTTGCCCTTATTGTTGGAAAGCGGCGAGCGCATGAACCTGATTGCGCGAATACCAGCGTCGTGCGCCTCGCTGATGTCACTGTCTGAATCGCCGTAAAAAACCGTGATTCCATGCTTTTTGATGAATTCAGCCTTGCTGATACGGCCCGAAAAGATCGCCTTCGGCTGATTTTCGAGATTAAATTCGCGATGCAGTATCGAAGTGAGAATCTCGCCCTTTACCGGCGGTCTGGCGGTTATGAAATAGACTTTGTCACCACGATCACGGTGCATCTCGATGATTTTGCGGGCCGATTCCTTGGGAATACTGAATTTGTCAAACTCGCAGCTGAGGTCGCTCCAGAACTGATCGTTACTCAAAGGCCGCTCGCCGTATTTGTTGGTGCCGTTCGGCCCGTCGGTGTTGGTAAAGGCATAGCGAAAGCCGGGTGACGAAAAAAGAACTGTATCATCGACATCGAGCCCGATTGCAATGGGCTTTACCGGAAGCGAAGCGGCAATCTCTTCAACGCTTGTTGTCAGATAGGCCAGCTGCGCATTGACCAGCGCAACACTGGCAAACACGAACAATGCCAGAAAAACCGCAATAAAACGACGTGAAATCATCAATCTGCTCCTTCTGGTCGTCTCGGTTACGACCGACAAAATGGGGTACACTTGTTCTTTTGCTTATGCGAACATATCACCTATTACCGCCAGATGCAAATTCGCCTCAAAAAGTCGCATAATCCAGGTTGTTGGCACTTTACAGGATCCTGCGACTCCCCCGCCTTCGCGCAGGATGACGAACAAAAGAATGCCGGGACTATAAAAATTCAATTAAGAGTGGAATAATTATTGTGAGTGCGCAGACAGGGATCTCATAAGCGAAAACTTTGAGCCAGGCAATATTGACGCAAAGCCATAGCTATTTACAATAAATTTCGCCTGGTGAGAGTTGTAGCGTTGAGACCCTGTCGAGAGCACGGGTAACAAGGCATAGCTTGTTGCTGCAAATCTACGCAATATAGGCAATCCCACCCAAGACTGAATCTTTACCCGGGAGCTGTAAATATTGCTTGAACAAAGCAGTGCGACAATTTATCATTGTTCATTCTGAAGTTGGCGTGGCAACGCAAAAAGGAGCTTTTATGACTACCCAGAAAATAACAATAGATGCGGCAAAATGTCGCAAAGATGGTATATGTGTGAGTATCTGCCCGGTTGGCATATTTCAGGGTAAAATCGGCGAAGTTCCCACCGTTGACGCTGGTCTGGCAACTGCCTGTATCAAGTGCGGGCACTGTGCGGCTGCCTGCCCTGGCGACGCGATTGCCGTCGAAGGTCTGGCTGCTGCTGAATATCAGACATATCCGGCAAAGGCTGCCAGTTTGCACGAACTGCGTTCACTTGTGCTGAGCCGCCGCTCGGTCAGAGAATTCAAGGATGAGCCGGTACCTCTCGAACAGGTTAAAGAACTGCTCGAAATAACTCGCTACTGCCCGACTGCGAAGAATACTCAGCTCCTGCGCTGGGTGCTGGTGAATGGCAAAGACAAGGTGCGCGAAATCTCAGCTGCAGTAATCGATACGTTCAGACCCAACGAAAAGATGGCGCCAATGGTGCAGGCATTCGACAGCGGCCTTGACCCGGTCAATCGCAAAGCACCGCAGTTGCTTCTCGTCTATGGCCCCGCCCGTTACGACTGGGGTTCTCTCGATGCCGCCATTTATATCGCCAATTTTGAGCTGGCCGCAAAAGCTGCCGGCCTTGGTACCTGCTGGGCCGGCTTTACTACGCGCGCGGCGTCACAGGCTGCACTGGTTAACGAAAAGATCGGATTGACAACTGAAGACAAGGTCTTTGGCGCGGTCATGCTTGGCTACCCGGAGTATAAATATCTAAGAGTGCCACCTCGCAAGCCTTTGCACCTTAAGATAGTCTCGAACTGATGGATAAAAACTTCGACAGCCTCGCCCACCGCCTCGAACGCAACATATATGGTTCGAACAAGGGGCAGGTGCGACTGGCCATGCTCGAATTCGATATGAGCAGAGGCCTGCCGGAACTGACAGAACAACCGAAACTGCAGATTCTCGATGCCGGCGGTGGCATGGGGCAGATCGCCAGATGGCTGGCCGCCATGGGGCATCAGATCACCCTATGTGATCTGTCGGCCGAAATGCTGGCATTGGCTGAACGCGAAAACCAGTCTGCCGGTCTGCAGGAACGCATATCACTTTTACATTCACCGATCCAGGAGCTGCCCTGCCACCTCGCCGGCCGAAGTTTCGATCTGGTACTGTTGCACGGCGTAATCGAATGGATGGCGGAGCCGGCCGAGGCAATCACCGCAGTCACACCCATGCTCAACAGCGGTGGCGCCATGTCGCTGCTGTTTTTTAACCGCAACAAGCTCTTTCTCAAATGGGGCATCAATGGCCAGGTTGAATCTGCGCTCGCCAGGCGGCCGCGTAAAGCTCAGAAACTGACGCCGACAACCCTTATCGACGAATCAGAACTGCGAAGAATTCTTGCCAAAAACGGGCTCGAGCTTGTGTCAAAAGCCGGCATCAGAATCTTTCACCGCTTTTTCACCCGACAGCAGACCGCTGTTATTGCCATCGAAGATGCAATAGCTCTTGAAAAGCACTATTGTTACGAAGAACCTTTCGCTTCACTCGGCGAACATACGCACTTCATATTGAGGAAAAAATGAGCCAGACGAGTGACCTTGAGAATCTGCCGATCAGCCGACTGCTGATCAAATTTGCCATTCCGGCGATCACCGGAACCATGGTAACTTCGCTCTACAACATCGTCGATCGCATCTTTCTCGGGCGCTACGTCGGTGAGCTTGGCATTGCCGCAACTACTATCGCCATGCCGCTGATGATGATCACCATGGCAATGGGCATGCTGATCGGGTTTGGCACCAACTCGCAGATCTCGATCAGACTTGGCGAAAAGCGCTACGAAGAAGCCGAAGCTCTTCTCGGGCAGGGCATCTTTCTGTTCACAACAACTTCGCTGCTGTTCACCGTTGTTTCGCTGATATTCATGAAACCTCTGCTCGTGCTGTTTGGTGCTACCGAAAACGTCATGCCCTATGCCCATACCTACACGACTATAGTCGTCATCGGCACCCTGACACATCACATTTCTTTCGGCGCCAACAGCTTCATCAGGGGCGAAGGGAATCCGCGCGTCGCCATGAAAACCATGATTATCGGCGGTGTCATCAATGTCATTCTCGATTACATATTTATCGGCATCATGGGCTGGGGAATGGCCGGCGCCGCCTGGGCAACCGTTATCGGCTATTCAGTGTCAGCCGGCTGGGTATTGCATTACTTTTTGAGTGGCCGCAGCGTCGTTAAGCTTTACTGGCGCAATTTCACCATGAACTGGGAATCGACCAAAGCCGTACTGGTAATGGGCTCACCACACTTTATCATGAACGCTCTTGCCAGCATTCAGATGTCGCTTTTCAATAACCAGCTGGCCCGCTTCGGCGGCGACAATGCCATTTCGGTAATGGGCGTAATCATGAGCTTCAGCCTGATCTGGCAGATGCCAATCGTCGGCATCAGTCAAGGCCTTCAGCCCGTCGCCGGCTACAATTACGGTGCCAGAAAATTTGCCAGGGTAAAAAAAGCCCTGTATCAGGCCATACTGCTTTCTACTGCTGTTTGCGTGATATTCTTCGTTTTTATCCAGTTTTTTCCAGAGCCTGTGTTCGCGCTTTTTGTCAGTGACAATACCTCCGAGCTGATAAGCGAGGGTTCGTCAGCCATTCGCCGATTTTTGATCATGTTGCCGATAGTCGGCTTTCTCATCATCACCGGCAACTTCTTCCAGTTTACCGGCCGGCCCCGCACCAGTCTGGTTCTGACCGTTGTCAGGCAGGTTTTCATCCTTATCCCGGCTTTGATGGTTTTGCCCGAATATCTTGGCCTGAACGGTGTCTGGTATGTAATGCCGACTTCTGATCTTGGCGCATTTTTTATGACCGGAATCTGCTTTTTTTACGAGCGCAGGCGTCTCAAAAAAATGATTGTCGAGAGCCGTTTTCCGCCGACGCCCTTTCCAGACCTGGCTTAGAGCCAGATGCCCGCCACGATGTAGGCGAGAATCATCAGAGTCGCCACAATGATGAAGCCGTAATGAACCATCTCATTGCGTAGCGCCGGAATCTTGAGACCAGCCATGTTTATACCCGCATTCACCGCATAAGCAAGACCAACCGCAAAAGGCACCTGAAAGAGAACGAACTCCCAGCCCGGGTGCGCCAGCGCATAAACCAGAACCGATATGATCAAACCGACGCCAAAGATAATTGAGCCTCTGATCAGATTAGAACGATAGTTATCCCAGAGAACGTTCTCGATTTCATCGCTCTTCTCAGCGTAAGCCAGCGCCCGATCGGCCAGTTCTGCCGTAACACGCGAACGCATAAGAGCCTGCATGGCCCGTGATTTCGCTTTTGCCCGTGCTTTTTCGTTGAGCTCACCCATGTATGCGGCTGCCAGTTGCATGAGCATTTCCATGCCATTGCTGCCCAGTGCGTCTTCGATGAACGACCGCTCGTCGACAACTGAAGCGTTGATCTTGATTGGTTTCAGCCCCTGTTTTGCGACTGCTTCTTTGCGTGCCGCCGAGGCGATTACCGGTTCAGTGAGATTGCGCCACTTCTGCTTCTTGGGCAGCGGCTCAGATGGTGGAAGCGGCGGCAGCGAGCTGAGATCGACCGGTTGCTGACTGCGCGCGCGCGCTGCCGGGTCAAGCAGGCTGTAAACCGGTTCATTGCCCGCCTGTGGCGTTTTCTGATGCGCGCCACAGTTTTCGCACTTGAGAAACGGCAGATTGTAGCCATCGGGAATGTTGATCATTGCCGAACATTGGCTGCATCTGATCTCTGCCATGGCTCTCTCCTGTCATCCACTTCTGATTCTAAATCTTTATCGGCATCTGTCTTGTTTAATTCTATCATCATTGACGGTAAAATCAACGTGAAAGCCTGACACTTTTGTTGTAATATCGGCAGCAGCTGATTGACGGAGTCTGCTATGGCAAAGAAATGCAGAGTTGATGAACTTGTGGTTGCGCAGGGCCTGGCCCCCGATCTCGAAACCGCCCGCCGCCTGATCATGGCCGGCGAAATTCGCAGTGGCGATCGTGTCTGGGAAAAGGCCGGCGAGCGTCTGCCAGTCGATGCGACTCTTGTCCACAAACCCCGGCATTGCCGCTGGGTCTCGCGCGGTGGTCTCAAACTCGAGCGTGCGATTGCGGCTTTTTCCATGTCGGTTGCCGGCTTTCGTTGTCTCGATATCGGGGCATCTACTGGCGGTTTTACCGACGTGCTGCTGCACAACAAAGCTGCCGAAGTCGTTGCGCTCGATGTTGGCTATGGCCTGCTTGACGCAAAGATTCAAAACGATCCGAGAGTGATCGTAAAAGACCGAACCAACTTCAGGCTGATTGCTGACGACGAACTTGGCGCGCCCTTTGATCTCGCAGTTACCGATGTTTCATTTATTTCTCTGCGTCATATTCTGCCCAAAGCCGCCGCCATGATCAAAGATGAAGGCGCAATCGTTGCATTGATCAAGCCGCAGTTCGAAGCAGCCAGAGAAGATGTTCCTGAAGGAGGCATCATTATCGATCAGGCCGTTCAGCTCAGCATTATTGCGGCATTACAGGAATTCTGCAACGCTTCGGCCGCCATCTATCTGCACGCGCTCGCGCCGGTTCCGCGCGTCGATGCACGCAAGAACATCGAGTTTCTTTCTCTCTGGAAAAAATCGTGCAACTGCATGTCAGAAGCCCAGATCAGCGCAATCATCGCCGCCGCCCACGCCGCCTGAACCTGCAGCTTAGTGTGTTTTAAATGCGCGTTTCTATGACAGGTCAGTCGTGGGTTTTGTCTGTTGGTGGAGTCGGTGCTTCGACGTTATCTGTACCGATGTTTTTGACGATCAGCGTGACTTTTTCGATGTTCTGGCTGAGGCCGCGCTCGCTTAGAATGACATAGGCCGGTATGCCGCTTGAAACAGACTTGTCAAGCCGGCCGTCGATGACCCGCTTGATTTCTGAGGTAAAATTGATCAGTTCAGGAAACACTTCGATGAAAGGTTTGCCCGAAACATCGGTGCTGCGATTCCTCTTCCGCAAAAAATCGCTGGCACTGCGGTTGATCTGTAATACCAGTCCATTGCGATTCTGCACTATTACCATATCTGACGTGTTTTCGATGACATTGAAGGAGCTCGCCTGTGCTTCCATGACCTGTTCCATCAGGCGCGCGTTCATTATGGCAATGGCAGCGATCAGTGAGAAATTGCGCAGCATTACCTGGTCGTCTTCATTGAAGTCGCCAGACAGCTTGTTTACTACCTGAAATACGCCGATGAGCTCATTATGCACCAGCAGCGGGTAACTGAGAATGTTTCGCGTCTTAACTCCGGAAATCTCGTCGTAGCTTCGGTCGAACTTGAGATCGGGGTGAATTTCGCTCAGGTCGGCATAAGCATCTTTGATGTTGAGGCTTTTGCGGGTAATGGCGGTATAGCCAGCGATCGATGAATGATCGAGGGCTACCGAGATCTCTTTGACGCCCTTGCTCTTGATGCTCTGCGAAACCAGGTGATTATCGAAAGGGTCGACCAGATACAAAGTCGCGCCCTGTGCTGACATAAGCGAAGAAACGCTATCGACGAGCGCATCGAGAAGCTCTTCAATGTCGAATGTGGTCAGAAGTTTCTCGCCCATGGCGATAATTTTTTCAAGGCTGTCCAGTCGTTTTTTCAGTTCCATTTAGCTCTCCCGCGACCCGAATCTATAAATTTTGTGCAATTGGTTAAAATCTCAGATAACAATGTGAATCTCTAACAATAATTATTAATCGCCAGCAATAAGCTTTTC
>Ga0116144_10001698_pt1 | contig 25565 bp, 16 predicted proteins | sample AD_UKC035_MetaG_FD_89746 | JGI IMG/M metagenome (GOLD analysis project Ga0116144, IMG submission 89746) | Active sludge microbial communities of municipal wastewater-treating anaerobic digesters from USA - AD_UKC035_MetaG | ecosystem: Engineered > Bioreactor > Anaerobic > Digestate | place: USA...
CCTTTATTTGGCCAGCCTAAATACATCTCTGAAATGAGACCATTTGCATTTGCAATGGCATCCATGGCGATCATTTCTCTTTTAGCAAACTTATAAGCTCCTGCTGTATCACAAGAAAAACCATTCGGTGTAAGGTACTTGCTGCAATACTGTCCGGCAATACTGGATGACACCCAAAATTCAAATTCAAAATTTAAAACGTCAAATTTTTCTGAAGATGAACTCCTCCCATTGTTGTAAGGAATAATATTATTACTGAAAAATGCTGAGTTCTCACCGGCTGCACCGATTTCAAGCAACCCGTATTGTGTCTTGGCACGACTGATGAATGATGCAAGAGCATTTTTAGTAGTACTGCTACTAAAATTTAATGATCCGAGATCATAGAATACTATATAAGTATATGCATTCCCTTGTGCATACGTAAGAAGATCTGTCTCTTTCGTTGAATTCCCGAGCCAGTTATCAATGTCTTTTACATACATACCTCTAACATTATTTGCTTGTCCGAATGAAAGCTGACAAGCGCAGAGTATTACTGCAACTAATGTTACAATGTTGATGTTTGAATTCTTCATGCTTTGATTGACGTTTTGTTAATGCATTAAATTAATTCCATGAAATTCTCATGGTGAATTTCATGGAAACATATTACCTGATACCAATAAATTTCGGCTCCGTTATTTCTTCTTTTCCCCTTCCGAAAATCACGGATTCCTGATTGTTGTTTTGAATCGAAGGCGAAGATAACAGTTTAATAATAGGATGATAATCAACTGTTAGTAAGTTTTTAACATAGACCGGGCCTGATGTGTGGTATTTGGGCAAAAATCGGCTTGTTTCATCCAAAATTGATGGGAAAATGGGCCAAAACAGGCTTTTAATGGGACAAATTAAAATTGGTAGAAAAGATGAAGAAGCCTGTTGCCATTGGTTTTCAACAGGCCGAAATGCTGTAAACGCAAAAACCCCGGCTATTACCGGGGCTTTTGAGCTTTTGTGTTTGATGTATTAGTTTTGAATGAGTACCCTTTTTAGCAGATTGATATTTCCGGTTTTAATTATGCTGAGGTAGAATCCTGACGGGATATCTGAAGTGTTCAGTGTGATTGAATTTTCTCCTTCCATCACTGTTACATTTTTACTGATCATTGCTCTGCCTGTCATATCCATCAGCATTACTTCGGCATTACCATCAAGTTCTGCAAAGAAGTCCATCTTCAAATGATCCCTTGCAGGGTTTGGATAGGTGAGAAGTTCTCTGCTTACTTGCTTCTGTTCTGTTTCAATGCTTTCAATTCTGGCTTCAGGAGCATATGCAATACTCACTGTAGCAGAATGTGTCGAAAAATATTTTTTCGATGAGTATCCGCTGTATGAACCCCCACAAGAAGTTTTAACTCTCCAGGAATATCTGGCGTTTGGAACAACACCTGTCAGAGTGACAATATTATTGCCCGTATAAGGAAGTCGGATATATGTATAAGCATTTGCTCCTTCCATCTTATATCTCACGATCACAGAATCGCAAGATGGAAGGTTCGACCAACTCAACATCACGCTGGTAGATGAAAGATTAAGCGATGCGCAGCCCGATGGTGTTGTGAGACTGCAGGCTGAGACCGGAATAATAATATTTTGAGAAGTACAAGTATGGCTGCAGCCATTGGAATTTGTAACACTTAATGCGTAATTACCGTCTGAACTAGCAGTATATGTACTTGAATTCGCGCCGCCAATTGCAAAGCCGTTATAATACCATTGGTATGCTGAGATACTTCCTCCGCCTGCTGTTGATGTAGAACTCAGTGTTACACCGGAGGCGGAGGTATTCCCGACTGCGAATGATGCACTGGGCAGACTGTTAGCATTTACGCTCACTGCTGATGTTGTTTTGGTCACACCTCCCTGTGTCACCTGACATGTGAATGTACCGCTACTATTAACATTTATTGAAGGAGTAGTTGCGCCGTTTGACCATAAATAGTTTGATCCTGCAGATGCCGTCAACGTCACACTTCCTCCGTTGCAAAAATTAGTTGCACCTGAAGCGCTGATTGTCGGTGTAAAAGTAGGAGAAGTCCCCGGTACCGGTTTAGGCATGTATCCATAATCAAACCATTGGTAGCCGAGCAATCGTATATATGGTTTCCAACTTGAATTGTCGGAGTTAAAATCAGCTATAAATTGTGAGTATGGTTCAGTAAGTGATTTCGATGTAAGCCATGGCCCCATGAAATCCGGCTCTGAAGAAAAGATAGGCGCAACGTCGACCTGCTGACTTAATGATGCCAAATAAGATAATCGTGTCTTGCTATAACCAAATACTGAGGATGAACTTGTACGATATGCATGTACCAGGACACGGTCGGTATTTTGTGCGATCTGTTGGCCTTGTCCCTGATTGAACCATCCTACATAAGTTTCTGAAAGTGCATTTTGAATAGTTGCGAGTGAATCAATTTTGCGCATCTGATCTATATAGAACTTAAATGCTCCTGACGTATCACAACTGCAATTGTTCTGAATGAGGTATTGAGTGCAGTAATATGCCCCCGGGTTTACTGATGAGCTGATCCAGAATTCGAACTCCAAATTGAATACATTGAATCTTTCATTCGGATTAGAGCGTCCATTATTATAGGGTGCAATTTTTGACTGAAAGCTTGAGAAGGTTTCACCAACGGCGCCAATATATTGTATCCCATAATTTTCGCGGGCATTGCGAATAAAACTCGCCAGCTTTCCGACTGTTGTTGCATTTGTAAAGCTGATATTATGCAGATCATATAATGCAAGGTAGTTGAATGAACTATCCTGTGCATAGTGCAGAAGGCTATCTTCTTTATTAGTATTTCCTAAGATCTGGGAGAACTTGTCGATATAAATTCCTCTCAGTGCAGGTGTCTGTGCACCGGCATTTGAAAGTGCCAGTACCGAAATGAGAAGTACGGTAGAGTAAAAGGATTTCATTGTTTGTGTTTATGTTTCTTATTGATATCTGCAAACTAAACCGAACAGAATCCTTAATTAAGAAGATTAACAGCCTGGACTGAAGATGTAAGATGTCGGGTCAAAAAGGGACGAATGCTCATTTTTATCAAAAATTATGAATGAGAAATTCATTCAATCTGCGTTTTAAGGCAAAAAATGACTTAATACTGGATCGGAAATTTCATATTGTTTTGTAAGGCCCTGAAAAAATCATTGTCCAATTTTTTCATTGAACACGGGTTTGTTCAATTTGGGAATGATTAATTACAAAACTTGTGTTGCTTATTTATTACTTTGCTTAATATATCGTATAAATTATGACTGACTATATCATAGCATTACATGGAGGTGCAGGAACGATTGTTCGATCCAGCATGACTGCCGAGAATGAACAACAGTATTTGCGAGCTCTCGAAGACGCCCTGGAAGCCGGTCATGAAGTTTTGCGTTCCGGCGGATCCGCACTTGATGCAGTCGTGCACACAACAGTAGTTCTCGAGGACTGTCCATTATTTAATGCAGGCAAGGGTTCTGTCTTTACTCATGATGGATGTCATGAAATGGATGCTTCTGTGATGGATGGTAAAACACTGAAGGCAGGAGCTGTAAGCGGGGTAAATAATGTTAAAAATCCTGTCTTACTCGCCAAGAACGTCATGGAAAATTCCGAACATGTGCTGCTATCCGGTTTAGGTGCTGAAGAATTCGGACGAAAGATGCGCATTGAGTTCGAGTCTGATGATTACTTTTTCAGTCAATATCGATATGATCAATTACTTGAAATCAGAGATACAAATTCTGTGAAGCTGGATCACAGTGAAAAAAAATTCGGAACGGTAGGAGCCGTTGCCAGGGACATCAACGGCCATGTTGCCGCCTGCACTTCGACAGGAGGAATGACAAACAAAAGATATGGACGGGTCGGTGATAGCCCGATCATTGGAGCAGGCACTTATGCAAATGACAAGACTTGCGCTGTCTCATGTACCGGTCATGGTGAATATTTTCTTCGTGCAGTTGTTGCTTATGATATATCTTGCCTGATGGAATACAAAGGCATGACTTTAAAACAGGCATGTGAACTTGTGGTAAATAAAAAACTTCTTGAATTAGGGGGAGAAGGTGGCTTGATTGCCGTAGATGCTTCTGCTCAATGTGCTTTGGTATTCAATTCTGAAGGTATGTATCGTGCATGGAAAGATGCAGACGGAAAGGGCTCGATAAACATATATAAATAATTTTTTTTTGGCGAATTTCATGATGCGATCAACTAATGATGTTTTGATGACAAAGATATTTCGCATAGATTTAAAGCTGATGTTTAGCATGATGAGTATATTCACTTGTTAATCCTTGATTTCAGCCTTATTTGTCCTTGTTTTTATTCTTTTCCTTAACATTTGTATTTCTTAACTTCTCATAGCATCGTTCTTAAATATAAATTCATTGAATTGTTAAGACTCTATAATTTTGGCAGGCATTTTTGTCTGGATCACCCATTTTACTAAATTTGTTTGAAGTTCATTTTGATAAAAACCTAGGAATGTTTTTCAGGTACTGTTTAATTTTTAGTTTAATTTTTTCCTTGTTTTCATCGGCAGTGGTGGCTTCACATATAGTAGGAGGTGAACTGAACTATCGCTATCTCGGAGCCAATGTGTATGAAGTCAGATTGGTCGTGTATAGAGATTGCTTCGGCGGTCAGGCTCCTTTTGATGATCCTGCTTCGATAGGTGTCTTTAATATGCAGGGTAACCTGGTTGCATCCTCAGATGTGTACGTTAACAGTATAAATCATATCCCTAATATCATTAACTCGCCTTGCCTTACGCCTCCTACTAATATTTGTTATGAAGTAGGTATTTACACGCTGAACATGACACTTCCACCAATACCGGGAGGTTATCAATTGGTATATCAGCGTTGTTGCAGAAATTACTCTATTCTAAACATTGATCTGTCGCCACTTCCGGGCGCAACTTATTTGGCTACTATTCCTGACACGGTGCTTTGCAGGGTGAACAGTAATCCTGAATTTAATTTTCTTCCGCCAACATTCATTTGTGAAGGTGCACCATTCACATTCGATCATTCTGCCACTGATATTGATGGTGATTCCATAGTATATGAGATCTGTACACCTTTGTTAGGAGCAAATCAGAGCAGCCCGCAGCCGATTCCACCAAATGGTCCGCCATACAATCCTATCGTTTGGCAATTCCCTTATTCTGAAGCTAATCCTTTTGGAGGAGTACCTCTGGATATAGATCCGGTTACCGGAAGGCTAACAGCCACGCCGGCATCTTCCGGTCAGTTTGTGTATGGCGTTTGTGCAAAAGAATATAGGAACGGTGTGTATCTCGGTGAAACGAAGAGGGACTTTCAGGTAAATGTTGTGCCGTGCCCGATGATCACCATTGCCTCGATCTTTTCTCCGACAATAGCCTGCGGAAGCTTGCAGGCTGATTTTCTTAATCAATCATATAATGCCGCCTCTTACTCCTGGGATTTTGGTGACCTGTCAACTTTTTTAGATTCTTCATCGGATAAAAATCCTTCATGGACATATCCTGATACCGGAGTTTACATGGCTACCTTAATTGCATATTCTGCTACTAATCCGGGTTGCAATGATACGACAATAGGCGAGGTTCGCGTTCATCCTGCATTCTATGCAGATTTTGAAATAGATAATATTCGTTGCACACCTGACTTTACATTTCGTGATGCATCTATCGCCATCGGGAAGCACGCAGATTATTGGGAATGGGATCTTGGAGATGGTACCGTTTCTTCTGATACTAATATATCGCACACCTATAGTCAGGCCGGTTTGTATGAAGTAAGATTAGTGAGTTCGGCAGACTCTTCCTGTTTGGATACAGTTGAAACTACCGTTTCAGTATTGGAGCCTCCCGTAGCAGAATTCAGCTTCGAACTGGATACCTGTCTGCAAAAAGTATCAACTCTTAATTTGTCTCAGAATACTGCGTTAAGTCTATGGAATTTTAATGATGCCTGGGTAGGACCTGAAGATCAACCATCGCATCGTTATAATTCTGATGGCGTATTCAGGATTCAACTCATAGCCTTGTCCGATTCAGCCTGCAGAGATTCAAGCAGTCAATTAGTTTCCGTGCCTCCGTTAGCTGAGGCTGCATTCCAATATGAAGTTACGGAATGTGACTCTGTGGTTAAATTTTCAAATCTGTCACAACTGGCGGTATCGTACAAATGGAATTTTGGCGATGAAATTGAATCAACAGACCATTCTCCGGTTCATAGTTATTCTCTTTCAGGAACTATACCTGTTACGCTCATAAGCACATCCGCTTATTCCTGTCCTGATACCCTTGTTCAGGATATCTTTTTCATCAGCCGGAAAAAAGCAGCCTTTGAAAGTTATATAGACTCATGCTCAGGCCTGGTACATTTTGTAGGTGTACCACAAAATGCAACAGAATACTTATGGGATTTTGGGGATGGAACGAGAAGCAGGGAGCTTTCACCTTCACATGCTTATTCAGCAAACGGTGCATATAAAGTTAACCTTACAACGAATCCTGAATCTTCATGTATGGATAGCGTTAGTCATTATGCAATATTTGAAGGGCCACTGGGTGAATTGCTTTTTGTTCCGACGGCATTTACACCCAATGGCGACGGCCTAAATGATGTCTTCAAAATATCGGTTTTCAGACCTTGCGATCGTTATTCGCTAAGCGTTTTCAACCGATGGGGACAGATGATCTTCGAAGCAGAAGATGCACAGGAAGCTATTTGGGATGGCACATTCAAAGGGCAGATGGCTGAAGAAGGTGTTTACGTCTACCTGCTTAAAAGTGAAAACGGAGTAAGGAAGGGAGTTGCTTATTTGACGAGGTAGGGTAAGGTTTTCGTAGATATTACATTTTTTTACATCGAACCGACTTATTTGATTTAATTATCAATTTTAGGCACTTTTTAGCGATCCCATTTCGTCTTATAATTCGCATCAGAAGACTTGATTAATATTTGTTATTCTTCTACATTTGGTATTGATTTTCTGAATGATGGGAAGAATTCCGCGGATAAACTATTTGATTGTTTTCTACTTCTCGATTTTCTCCTTATTCTCTCAAAGTTTGTTTTCGAGTGAATTTAGAAGGGAGCCTGGTTTTTCAATTCCACATTTTTTTTCCGCATCAGCTGAAACAAAAGGTTCTTTCGACCTTAGGTTCAATAAAGGAATGATACGGTTTAATAATTCCGGAATGGCTTTCAATCTCATTCAAATCTCTAATCGTTCATTAACAAAGCCTAACATTGATAGAGCTATTTTAGATTCTGTTTCATCAATAGAATTAATTGAATTAAGATTTTTAAATAGTAATAATTCCTGTGAGTTGAATGGCTTAGAACCTCTTGCTTCCAGAACAAATTATTTTTACGGTAATAATTCAAGTGATTGGTCATGTAATCTGCAAAATTATAACGCCATTAATTATAAGAACCTATATGATTATATAGACCTTAAATATTATGTCGAAAGTGCAGATGTGAAATATGATTTTACAGTATATCCTGGTGGTGATGTTTCTAACATAAAGATGCGATATGATGGCATTTCAAAGCTTAGTTTGAATAGCGAAGGTGCTCTTGTAATTGCTACGACTAATACAGAAGTATTGGATTATTTACCCAAGTCGTATCAGATGATCGATGGAGAAGAAATTCAAGTAAAAGTCAGATTTAAAATTTTAGATAATTGTACAGTCGGGTTTCAGCCTGAAGCCTACAATAAAAATTACCCTCTTGTAATAGATCCTGTCTTGGTGTACTCTACTTTCATTGGTGGGAATGCAAATGAATATCAATGGGTAGGAGGGATCGATAGAGATGCATTTGGAAATATTTATCATACCGGAAGGACATTCAGTTCCAATTTTCCGACAACTGCAGGTGCACAACAATCAGCTTTTGGAGGCAATTACGACAGCTACGTGTTCAAGTTGGATCCTAGTGGCTCAACACTTATCTATTCAACTTTTCTGGGAGGAGCAAATACCGATGCAGGTTATTCACTAAAAGTAGAGCAGGCGACAGGTAATGTCTGGGTTGTCGGTTCGACTGACAGTCCCACTTTTCCGGTTACCGCCGGTGCCTACCAAACCACTGCTGGTGGTACAGGTTTAACGGATGCATATGTGCTAAAATTAAATGCAGCAGGTAATGGAATCATTTATTCTACATTATTCGGCGGTGGATTTTCTGAATATGGGCATGGAATTGATATTGATAACACCGGGGATGTATATGTAACTGGTGAATCTAATGGAAATGTTTTCACTACTGCAGGTGCGTTTCAAAATATATATGGTGGTGGGCCATGGGATGGTTGGATCGTGAAGTTCAATCCGACACTTTCTACAATTTTATATTCAACATTGTTTGGTGGTAGTCAGGAAGACGTTCCGATTACAATAAAGGTTGATCAGAACAAAGAAGTTTATATTGCCGGATTTCAGAGTGGCGGATCGATGCCGACTGTTGCAGGATCTTATGATGTGACGTTTAACGGTGGCGCATGGGACGGATTTGTTGCTAAGTTTAATTCCACATTGAGTTCACCTTTGTATGCAACATATCTTGGAACATCCGGCATGGATATGATCTGGAACGCTTTACATGTGAATAGTTTAGGAGAGGCAACCGTTGCAGGCTTTGCATCGACCGGTTTTCCAACAACTTCAGGTGCCTTACAAACCACATATGCAGGTGGCGGAGCAGATGTTTTTGTAACCAGATTATCAGCTAACGGGTCGAGTTTAGTGTACTCAACATATGTAGGGGGAAATGGCAGTGACCAGGCATACGGTCTTTATGTTAATTCTGCTGATGAAATTTATGTTACGGGTTACTGTCAAAATAACTTTCCTATGAGCCCTTGTACATATGATAGCACTTTTAATGGAGGATTTGATGCATTCATTGTCAAATTAAATCCAGGAGCAACACAATTGCTTTTTTCGACATATATAGGCGGTACAGGAAATGATTTAGGCTATTGTATCACAGTAGCAAATGATACTGTTTATGTGGCAGGCGAAACCCAATCGTCAAGTTTTCCGGTATCGGCGGGTGCGTTTGATAATTCACATAATGGAGGAAGAGATATTTTTGTTTTGGCTATAGCACCTTCTACTCAGAATGTACTGGCCTCTTTCAATGCCGTAACAAATGTTTGCAAAAACGCAGTAGTACAATTTAACAACACATCCATAAATGCTACTTCTTATTTATGGGACTTTGGAGATGGAAGTACCAGCAACCTATTATCACCATCTCATCAATTTCTAAGTTCCGGTATTCATTCTGTCCGACTGATCACATATGGAACCTGCACACTTCCGGATACGTTTATGTTGAATATTTCTGTACAAGAACCGCCGGTAGCTTCTTTTACTTTTAATGATGCATGTGACCTCTCGGTGAGTTTTACTAACACGAGTACCGGTTCAATTTTTTCATCATGGGACTTTGGCGATGGCTTTTCTTCAAGTAGTGTTTCGCCAACCCATTCATATGCTAATCCGGGGATCTATAATGCTACACTAATCGTGAGTAACGCGGTTGGTTGTCTGGATACTCTTGTAACTCAAATCACATTAAATGCACCACCATTAGCTGCTTATTCATTTGTTCAACCCCAATGTACATTACTTGTGAGTCTGCAGAATAATTCTTTGAATGCTTCTTCCTACTCATGGGATTTTGGTGACGGAACTATTTCCTCTCTCACCGACCCGAATCATCTATATCTTGATACGGGTTCCTATACAATCCGACTTATTGCAAGTTCGGGTGCTTGCAAAGATACAGTCTATCAAAGTCTATCTTTATTTCTGCCACCAATCTCTGCTTTCAATGCACAACCTCAATGTAATTTGGTTGTTGATTTTAATAATACAAGTCTTGGAGCCAATTCATATCAATGGGATTTCGGAGATGGATCCACATCATCGTCTGCTTCTGCGACACATACATATGCTGTAAGTGGATCTTATACTGTTACAATGATATCTACAAATAATTTTGGTTGTAAGGATACGGTATCAAATCAGATCGTAGTAGCTCCGGTACCGATTGCAGCCTTTTCATTGAATAATCCTCCGTGTACATCTACAATTAATTTACAGAATAATTCACAAAATCCGGGAGTCACTTTTTGGGATTTTGGGGATGGGAATACAACGACTGATACCGATCCGGTTCATCAGTACGTCGCAGGTGGTTCTTACCTTGTAACTTTGATTGCCAGTCCAAATTGGTGCCCTGATACTTTGACACAGATGGTTAGTATAATTGCTTTGCCGATTGCTGACTTTTCCGGGGCGAGGGACTGTGAATTAAAATATAATTTTAGTGATAATAGTATAGGAGCTATAATGTATAACTGGGACTTTGGAGACGGCACAAATTCTGTTTCTCCAAATCCGGTGCATACTTATCCGGTCGCAGGATCTTATCAAGTTAAATTGTTGATCACAGACCAATTTAATTGTCAGGACACGCTAACTCAAAATGTTATTGTAACTACCGATGCCCAAGCCTTATTTTCTTTTACGGCACCAATTTGTAATTCAGAAATCGGATTTCAGAATAATTCTACCAATGCTCAACGATTTTTTTGGGATTTTGGTGATGGCAAAACTTCCACAGTGTCTTGGCCAACACATAATTTCCTCGTTTCAGGAACATATAATGTTACTCTTATAGTTGACCCTGCAGGTTGCTCTGATACAATATCGCAAGTAGTTACCATTAACAGAGCTCCCGTAGTTGATTTTATATCCGATCCAAACTGCACACTTTCAGCCGAATTTATTAATCAAACAGATAGCGCAAGCATTTTTCATTGGGATTTTGGAGATGGAATTTCTACTGTATTCAGAGATCCCATCCATCAGTATCAAACTAGTGGAGAGTATACCGTTACCTTAATAGGAACTAATGACATTGGTTGTACTGATACAGTCACTAAGACTGTACAGGTTCTGTTGTTTACTAATGCAAGTTATACAACTGACTACGACACCTGCTTAATGAAAGCTGAATTTAATAGTAACGCTTCAGGCTTATCCCAAGCATATTGGTCATTTGGAGATGGAACTACGGCATCTACCTTAAATACAGAACACATCTATTCATTGCCCGGAACCTACGAAGTTACATTTATCACAAATTTTGGAACGGTGTGTGCTGATACATCTTTGCAGGATATTGTAGTTGCACGAGAACCTGATTTTGGATTGTACATTCCCAATTGCTTTACGCCTAATGGTGATGGACTCAATGAGTTATTTGAGGTCGTAGATTATAGCTATTGTGACACATATCACTTAATGATTTTTAATCGATGGGGAGAAATGATCTTTGAAACAGTAGATCTTGAGAATAAGTGGGATGGAACTTATAACGGAAGGAGTGTTCCTGAAGGTGTATATGCCTGGCTTCTTAAAAGCGATTTAGATTATAAGCAAGGTTCTGTAACTGTATTAAAATAGTTTCGACTGATATTTGATAAAAATTATTCAGAAATTAGTTGAGTTAAAAGATCAAGTAGCTGCTTTTTCCGCTTATCAATTGTATAATTACTTTTTATTCTTTCTCTTGCTTTTAGTCCCAGCTCATAATTCTTGGATTGAATTACATTTGAGATGAGCATTTCAAGTTCGGCATCATTTCGTTTGTTAAGTATATATCCGGTGTCGCCGATAATTTCAGGTATGGAAAATACATTCGAACCGACCGGTATGCACTCACAAAGCATTGCCTCACATAGAGCATTTGGAAAACCTTCAGCCATACTGAGTTGTAAATAGTACTGTGCTTCGCTATAATAATGTATAAGATCGGCATTATTAACCGGAGGGAGCAAATTAATGTTTGTGCTTAAGTTCTTAAAAATACTTGTCTCGGTAACACCAATAATGGTAAAGGTGCAGTTAGGGAATTTTGGTGCTAACTTTATTATCAAATCGATTCCTTTCAGTTTCTGTTGGTATGCTGCACTCAAATTCCCGGAAACTGTAACGAAATGATTTGTTTTCTTGATCGAAATATTCTTGAATAGATGTGGGTCATATCCGTTATTAATAACGGTAAATTTCTTCTTAAAATTTTGTATAAAATACTTCAAACCTTGTTCCGGAAAATCGGAATCATCGTAATTATACACACAGTGAATCAAACTTTCATGTTTTGGTGATATGTGTGAACATAATTGAAAGGAAGATTTTGTAAAATATTTAAGTATTTTCTTTTGAAAATTTCCATAACCGATAGAAGGGAAGGATTGACAATCAGTACCTGCTGCAATGATCAAGGATGGTTTACCGAATATTCTACCGAAAACGACAGGGAGAAATGAATGATAACCTGCCAGTTGACAGACAAGTGCTTTAGCAGAAAAAATGTGATAAAACAGGAAAATACACTGCTGGATAATTTGAAACGGCGTCTTCCATTTTTGGGAGAATTGAAAGTTGAAAGATTTTGTCTTGTATTCGCCTGAAAGTATTTCAATATCCTTATTTACAAATGGTGAATCACCTACATAAAAATATAAGATAGATCCTTTCTTCAACTTAATGGTTTTTTTTAATTGCCGAAGTGATTATTCCTCCCGACAATAATTTTCCGGCAGGAAGAGGACGGAGTTTATTTTCTAGCACCCAAATTAATTTTGAAGTGTAACGAATTGTTTTTAATACAAATTTTTTCATAGTCAAATTACTAACCTGAGCTCCTTCTTTACCTTCAAGCGTAACAGCAAAACTGATTGCCAGAAAGTATTCACTGAACTTTAACTCAAGACCAGCTTTCCTGATAGCTTGTTCCAGTTGATTTTTATCCATTGGAACATGAATGTCATATACCGGCTTATTCATTATCTTTTGTAAAAAACCGGTTACTCCTACGAGATTAGGGATAGATGTAATCAGAATACCTCCGGGCTTGACAAACCTGGCGAAGGCTTTAAGTGTACCTGCTGTGTCTTCAAAGTGTTCCACCACTCCAAGTGAACAAACGATATCGAATTTTTCAATCATGTCAGAAGGTGGGTTGAAGGCATCTCCCTGTGTGATTGTTCCCGGTGTTCCTTCTCTTTCCAAAATTTTTTCTGACTGCTTGCATGCGAATTCAGAATAATCTAATCCGTAAATGCTGAAGCCGTAATTTTGCGCAAAGTAGGGTAGGAAGACAGAATTGCCACATCCTATTTCCAAAAATTTGATGTCGGAGCCAGATTTACCTTCAACTATTTTCGTAAAGAGTGAATGGAGTAATTTAGCAGGGTAATCGTTTAGTTTGCCGGAATTAAAATTAAACGGTTCTGGCAGTTTAGTTTGTTTCCAAAAGCTCGTCCAGTAATCTGCCCCTGCCTTATCTTGATTCGACATTTTTTCAATTTATTTAACCCCTCTTGCCTCAACACCATTTCCACCGGTTTCAACCCAAATATTTTTTGCGCCGATTTTATTGAGGATTCTTCTTATTTGTCCGGGTGTTTTTAAGTGTTTATAGTAGTCGGTGAGAGAATCGTAAGAGTCCAAGCGGCTTAGTTCAAGTTGATCCTCGTATTTCATTTCCGGAAATTCGTGTATATACTCAATCAATGGTGAGATACGATGAATCAGCCACCAAACAACTTTGTTGTTTTTATATTTCCAGTGCAATGGGAAAAAGAAATTGACCAGACCATCGACCTTCGATTTTGAAGATGAAGGTTCTAATCGTTTAAGATACTTTCTATACAAGGGCTTTAATGTTGAGTAGTAGGAAAGTCTCCAGCGATAATGATCAATTACTAAAAATCCATTTGGTTTGACTTTTTGCCATAAACTCTTTATTGTTTGCTCACTTGAGGGAGTGTGTTGAATTACTCCAAGACAAATGACAATATCGAATGCCTCATCCGGGAAGGGAAGTTCATAAACATTTGCTTGCGCAATGCTATAATTTTCTGCATTACCAATGTTTTCTTTATTGGCTTCGACTGCGACACTTAAATCAACTGAATGAACTTTCGCACCACTTTTCACTAAAAGTTCAGTAAATCGACCTGCACCACAGCCTACTTCCAAAATAGTTTTTCCTTTGAGTTCATGTAGTTTAAAACCTAGACATCTTTCGAGGCGTGTCAAAGATATATTCAGTTGATTGTTGCTATCAAGCTGTGTAAGTTTGAAAGTATTCCATTGGAGACCAAAGGCTGATGCATAGTTTTCTTGGGGAACAAAACGTGGAATGCCTTTAATTACAGGAACTTCAATACCGCTTTCCGTGATAAGCTTACCCTCTTTCAAGACCAGGTGTTCACCTGTTTTTGGCAATATGAAGTCTATCATAATTTTTCTTGCGGTGAAAATAGCCAAATTCCTGAATTATGTGATGAAACCATGGGTGGAAATTTGTTAACTTTGTAAAAGTCCAAATTTTATGTGCGGAATTAGTGGTTTCATTGATTTTTCTGGTCGCTCATCTTTTGATGAACTGAAAGCAATGTCTGACACATTAAGCCATAGAGGTCCTGATGATTCCGGGTATGAAATTTTTCAGTATCGGGGTGCAAGCATAGGATTCGGCTTTCGTAGGCTTTCAATAATAGATTTATCCCCTGCCGGACACCAGCCTATGCAGAATATCAGCAATGGTACATGGATTGTTTTTAATGGCGAAATATATAACTTTAAAGAAATTAAGGTCGAATTAATCTCTTTGGGCTATGTTTTTAACAGTCAGTCTGATACTGAGGTTATTTTGAAGTCTTATGAAGAGTGGGGATTGAAGTGTGTCGATCGATTTATCGGTATGTTTGCCATTGCGATCTTTGATAAAAAGTTAAATCAGGTAATATTTATTAGGGACCGAGCCGGAGTTAAACCATTGTTCTACTATTGGAAAAATGGCATTCTTTTATTTGCATCTGAACTAAAAGCTTTTCACAAGCATAAATCTTTTGCTAAGGATTTGGATTTAGACGCCTTATCGATTTTTTTTCAGCAAGGATACATTCCGGCTCCTTATTGTATTTTTAAGGATACTTTTAAATTGAAACCTGGCCATTCGATGGTCCTTGATTTGAATACCCAGTCTTTAAAGGAAGAAAAGTACTATGATCTTGTTGATGCCTTTAATATGGAAAAGCTGGATATCCCATATGAGGATGCAATTCAGGAAACCGAAAAATTATTAGTGTCTGCTTTTAATTATAGAATGATTGCTGACGTTCCAATTGGTGTATTTCTTAGCGGAGGATATGATAGTTCTTGTGTCACAGCATTACTTCAGAAGGATTCAACACAAAAAATTAAAACTTATACCATCGGGTTCGAGGATAAACAATATAATGAAGCTCCACATGCCAAAGAAGTCGCTAATTATTTAGGAACTGATCATCATGAATACTTCTGTACTTTTAAAGAAGCAATGGACCTTGTTCCAAAACTTCCGGAAATTTGCGATGAGCCCTTTGGAGATCCTTCCATCATTCCAACAACTTTAGTTAGTAAGATTGCCCGACAGAATGTTACGGTAGCTTTGTCTGCAGATGCCGGTGATGAACTATTTGCCGGCTATCCGCGACATTTAAAAAGTCTGGGTTATATCAACAAATTTAATTCGATTCCATCAGGAGTTTCAAGAACATTGGCCCATTTAATTCCGGTTGATTCAAGTCATCTTGCTACTACAAATGATAGGAAACACAAATTGAAGTTAGCACTGGGAAATACAGATGCAGTTAAAAGATTTGAATCGATCAATCAGATATTTACTGCTTATGAGTGCGCCAAGCTGATGAAGATAAAGCCAAAATCTTTAGATACAGTTTTTGATGAGTCTTATAAATTAAATTCTAGCAACGATATACTAAGTCAGATTCTTCTGGCTGAGTATAAAACATACCTTGTAGATGATATCTTGCAAAAGGTCGATAGAGCTTCAATGTCTGTCAGTTTGGAAGCAAGGGAGCCATTTGTTGATCATCGCATCGCTGAATTACTTGCAAGGTTGCCATCAAATTACAAATTAAAGGATAATCGTCAGAAAGTACTTCTAAAAGATATCGTACATCGCCACCTGCCGGAATCTATTATGAATCGTCCTAAGATGGGATTTGGTATTCCGTTAGAACAGTGGATGAAGAAGGATCTAAAAGATTTATTTATGGCAACAATGAATTCTGATTCGATTTCTATGACGGGTGTATTACAACCTCATGTTATTGAGCATATGGTAGACGCATTTCAGTCAGGAAGACTTGAACAATTTCAAAGGATTTGGTTAGTCTTTGTTTTCCAACAATGGTATCAACATTGGATGTCGTGATGAAAGAACAATCTGAATACTATTTTAAACGGTTAGATCCTTCTTTATATAATGATCTTATTTACATATCGAAAAGTGCTTTCGGTTTTGATCCCGGTCGGAATTACTATAAACAGAAAAATGAGACAGCTGTTTTTGGTCCGCCTTTTCTAGGTTATATAGCATACAGTGAATCCCATGAACCGGCAGCCTTTTATGGTGTCTATGCATGTCAGGTTGAATTTAACAACCAAATATATGTGGCAGCGCAATCCGGAGATACAATGACTCACAAGAGTCATACGGGAAAAGGATTGTTTACGAAATTGGCACGTATGACTTATGAATTGGCTAAGCAGGAGGGGATTTCCTTTATTTTTGGCTTTCCCAATAAAAATTCATATCCGGGATTTGTGAAAAAGTTAGAGTGGGTATGTCCTGCATGTTTAAGAGAGTATCGACAGAAAGTATTTACCATACCCCTCGCAAAACTGGCAAAGAAAATAAAAGTACTTGCCCCTCTTTACAGAATCTATACTACACTTGTCTTTAAGATCTTCGGGTTAGTTGATAATGGATTTGAAAATTCATCTGCCGGTTCTGGAGTTATTACCTTAAAAAGAACAAAAGATTTTATTCTTTACAAATCTTTTTCCGGTAATAGGCTTGTTAATGTAAACTCCTTTAAGATGTGGGTAAAAGCAGATGGTTTTTTATACTTGGGAGATATTGAAAAGAAAGCGCAAATAAATTTTGAAAAAATTAATACAGGAATTAGACGATTAGCCTTTTGGTTGGGATGTGATGTTATTTTATTCCATGTGAGCCCGGGTGCTTTCTGGGACAACGAATTTAAAAAACATTTAGATTCAACTGATTCACTCTATTATGGTTATCTTAACTTAGATGGCAAATTACCTTTGGAAAAATTGGCCTTTGTTATGGCAGATTCAGATACATTTTAAAATCCAATTTTTTTAAACCCCCAATGGATTTGTAGCATGATGGATTCATATGTTGTTGTATTAGAAATACTAAACCGTTGAAAGATAGTTTGGTCATCAGTATCACTCAGGCAACGGTAATTAACAGCTAATAAATATTTGTAGTCAATTTGTTTGCTTTCTAATTTTACCTTGTCATTGTAAGCGCCATCAGGAAAAGCGATAGATTCGATTGGTGTACCTGCAGCAGAACCAAGTATTTTTTTTGATTCCAGTAGTTCAGTGTTCAAGGCAGTCGTCTCCAAAACATCCATATTAGTATGACTAATACCATGAGATCCAATTTCGATTAGACCGGATTCAACCATTTCTAAAATTTGTGTTTCGTTTAGAAGCTTCCAATATTCTTGATCGGTCTTTGATTTATAAGTTTCAATCGTTATTTCCGGTAGTAGTATTTTAAAAATTTCTTTTTTAGTATTACTATCAAAGTGTTTTATACGATTTTTAAATGCATCGAATGAGAATTGAGTACCTAAATTGAGTTTTTGTATTTCGGTAGAGCCGATTAATTTAGTCCAATTTAAATCTTCCCGGCAAATATCTAAGGCATCATACCACAATGGTTGCTCATTATTTATGAGTGCTTGTGCAGTGACAAATATTGTGGCAGGAAATTGAAATTCTTTAAGGAGAGGAAAAGCGTTTTTAAAATTGTTCTCATATCCATCATCAAAGGTTATTGCAATAGTTGGCTTAAGAGGCCGCGATCCTGATTGATAGTTTTGAATAAGTGTTTGAAGTGGTAAAACGTCGAAATGCTTCTTAAAATACTTTAAATGTTTGGCAAATTGAATCGTAGAGAGATGATTTCGACTGATTTTTGGTTGGAGATTATTTACAACACCATGGTAATTCAATATCAGAAATTTTGGTTTTGACAAGCTCATTAAAAAGCGCAACAATCCGGAATAATGGATAACAGGGATAAGGCAATTCCGAAATAGGTATTGGGTAATTTTCATAGCTGGCTGAATACAGGCAAATTAGATCATCAAAAAATCAGATAAATTTGCCCTTAAAGTAATGAAGTTTTGAACGATATGCGATTGAATAACAATTGTGTTTTTTTAGAATCCGAATATAAAATTAATTATCATTACCATCGTTGATCGTATAGAAAATTTATGGGTGTTATAAAAAGACAAGGTATTAAAAACATGATAACCGGCTATGTTGGAATGGCCATTGGTTTCGTGAATTTAATCGTGATTCAACCTCATTTTCTAACAAAAGAGGAGTTAGGGTTAACACGGCTCTTGTATTCATTTTCTCTGCTAATTGCAATGTTTGTGCCTTTGGGAATCGGGAATGCCACCATAAAATATTTTCCGATTTTTAAGGACCAAGCTCGAAAACATCATGGCTATTTCGGGTTTATGAATTTGTTTCCTTTGGTTGGATTCCTTGGGGCTTCTGCTGTATTGTGGATTTCTAAGGACTTTATCTTCAATCAATATAGAAGTGAATCTCCATTATTTCTCGAGTATTTCAACTATATATTTCCACTTATTTTCTTCAATTCATTTATTGCTGTCTTAGCTGTTTATTGTAATGCAAATTATAAAACGACTATCCCAAGTTTTTTAAATGATGTTGTCATAAGACTTTTAACCATCTTAGTTGTATCAATATATTTTTTAAAATGGCTGACCTTAGATCAGTTTATAACATGCTTTGCTTCGATATATGCATTTCAAATGTTTGTATTAGTAGCATACATTTTTATCTTCGACAAACCGGGATTTAAAATTGATTGGAAAATGATCCGGGAGAAAAGAATGAAGGATGTAATTCAATATGGAATGATCCTTTGGTTTGCCGGTATTGCTTCATTAGGTTTGAAGTATTTTGATTCCATCATGCTAGCTAAATACATGCCATTGGCATTTGTTGGTATTTATACTGTAGCAGCATTTATTCCAACAGTGATTGAGGCACCACTGAATGCACTCGAAAGGATTGCCGGTTCAAAAATTTCCTTTGCATGGGCCGACAATGACCATGATCAAATTAGGGAAATTTACCGTAAATCTTCTTTATATCTGTTCCTATTAGGCGGTTTCCTTTTTCTTGTAATTAATGTCAATATCCATTCAATGTTAACGTTCTTACCCGATGGCTATCAACAAGGGGAATGGGTAGTTCTCATCATAAGCTTAGGAACTCTATACAACATGGCTACAGGGTTAAATGCTCCGGTACTGTTTAACTCAGATAAATATAAATATGGAGCTTTGTTTTTAATCATTTTGGCTATAGTGGTTATTGTGATGCAAATGATTTTTATTCCAATGTTTGGGATAGCAGGAGCGGCAATGGCTACTTCATTGGCTGCATTTATCTATAACACACTCTTGCTCGTATCAGTATGGAAGTTTTTCTCGTTGCAACCATTTGACACAAAGAATACCAGGGTTTTAGCTTCTATAATTCTGGTTTTTGCGTTTATTTATTCGCTTCCACATCTTCATTCCGAGTTTTTTGACATCATTTTTAGAACGATATTAGTTGTGGTTCTTTATGGGTTTTTAATATATTTTCAAAACATTATTCCCGAATTTCATCGATTTCTCCCATGGGAAAGGAAGCAAAAAGGCTAATTAAAATTAATAGTCCACCGGGTAGGTTTAACTAATTATTTTTGCTTTAAGAAAAAAGAATATATTTGGCATATATTATTTTCAGTTTAAAAATTTAAATCATATGAAAAAGCTAATTATGTTGACCCTAATGGTAGGGTCTGTTTTTTATTGTAATGCCCAATTAAGCTGGCTGAAACTCCCTGATTATCCAGGAGCAGGCAAACTCGGTGTGATTGGCATGGCCTTAAATGGAAAAGGTTATATGGGTTTAGGATATAGTACGCTTGGAACCGCAAGTAATGAATGGTATGAATACAATCCAGGAACGAATGCATGGACTGCAATGGCACCCTTACCATCCGTTGGTAGGTGGAGTCCTGCCTTTTTTACAATCGGTAGCTACGGTTATGTTTGCACCGGAGCAATTGATGGTAGCATCACCAATGAAACCTGGCGTTACGATCCTGTAGCTAATTCATGGACAAGAATGGCAAATGTTCCCGGTCCGGTAAGGATTAATGCTGTTGGATTCGCTATTGGAAACAAAGGATATGTTGGTACAGGTTATAGTGCAAATACTACCTATAATGACTTTTATGAATATGATCCGGTATCTGATATGTGGACACAAAAAGCTAATTTACCGGGATTAACCAGAAGTGGAGCTTCAGGTTTTGCTATTGGATCTAAGGGCTATTTGGGAATGGGTAATAATACCAATTCAACAAGTAATTTTCAAGATTTCTATGAGTACGATCCTGCTACAGATTCATGGTCCCAAAAGGCCGATTTTCCATTACCTTATGTAGTTGTCCCCACAACTTATGCATCTTCCAATGATGGTTATTCCTTAGGAGGGTACTACTATCAATATGCAGGGATAACGCACAATCCATTGAATATGTTGTATAAGTACAATCAAGCAAATGATGAATGGACGTTGTCAGGTACATTTTGCGGCCTGCCTAGAGGATATGCAGGTGGCTTTTCACTTAGCAATGACATGTATATTGGTTCAGGCGCTCAAAGAAATGATGCTTCTCCGGCTTCTATGTTGACAGACTTTTGGAAATTGACAAATGGTCTAACATTAAGGATAGAAAACCCGGGTACATATTCTGATTTCGATATTTATCCTAATCCGGCATTTGAGACAATTTCAATTGATAATTCAATCGATGGAAGAACCATGAATGAATTACGTATATATGATGTGAGTGGAAAATTTCTTTTTAGAAAAGATTTAGTCGAGAACATGAATATTATTGATATATCTACTTTAGCTTCAGGTATGTATTTTGTCGAATTGGCTTCTTCAAAAGGGGAAGTTTTAGATAGCCGTTTTATTAAAGAATAACTGATAACATATATTTAATCCGCTTCGATGAAATTGGAGCGGATTTTTTTTGACTCTAAAACTCCCTTCTAACCCTATTCTTAGCATTCTCAATACTAGCATTGAGCTCAAAGCCAAGTATGAGAATGACTGAGTTGAAATAGATCCAAAGCATTATAACGATAAGGGTACCGATTGATCCATAGATCTTATTATACTGACCAAAGTTATTTACAAAATAGGCGAAACCTGTAGAAACTATAATTGAAAGCATTGTTGCAAAGGTGGAACCTGCGGAGATAAAACGGTAATTTTTCTTGACGGCCGGGGCATAGTAATAAAGAAATGAAATCGCAAAGAAGAACAATGACATTACAACTGTCCATTTTCCAAGAGTGAGCAACAGTATTTGTGTTTTTGATTTTAAGATACTGTGCGTTACAAGGTACTTCGTTGCTACTTCACTGAAGATGATAAGTGTTGTGGAAATTATTACCAGCACCGATAAGATGAAAGTAAGAACGATGGCGACTTTTCTTTGTTGAAAAGGAGTTCTTGATTCCACAACATGATAGGAACTGTTAAATCCCCGCATCATAGTCATGAATCCGTTGGTTGTAAAGTATAAGGCCATGACAAAACCTATAGACAGTAATCCTCCTCTTTGGATCCTGATGATATCTTCTATTGTACTACGCACTGTCGAATATGCATTTTGTGGTAAGACACCTTCAATGATGTTCAATATTTCATTTTGAAAATTTGCTATTGGAACATAGGGGATGAGGGAGAATAAAAATATAATTGCAGGAAAAATGGCAAGAAAGAAACTGAATGCAAGTGATTGGGCCCTGGTGACAATAGAGCCACGTTGAATACCGGTAAAGAAAAAGTCGGCTACATCGTATATAGGCATTTTCTCGAATCCCGGTAATGCGATACGCTTTGTATAGGCAATGAACTGCTTCACAACAGGCAAAGCAAAAATTAGCCTCAACAGTTTTTTACCAAGCTTAGAACCTCTTTGCTTTTTTACCACCTTACTCATTTCACTAATTTCATTGAGATATCTAAACTTTTATAAGAGTGGGTGAGAGCTCCGACAGAAATATAATTTACACCGGTAAGCGCATAACTTCGGACATTTTCCAGAACTATCCCACCGGAAGCCTCAGTAATTATTTTATTTGCGATGAGTTCGACTGCCTCCTTTAAAAGTTCTGTATTAAAATTATCAAGCATTACTCTCTGAACACCTCCGGTCTTTAGTACCTCACGGACTTCTTCGAGATTCCTCGTTTCTATTTCTATAGGAAGTTCTCGCTTGGTATCCTTCAGATATTGATTGGCTTTTTGGATGGCTTTGATGATTCCTCCGGCAGCGTCGACATGATTATCTTTGATAAGGATCATATCGTATAATCCAAATCTGTGATTTGTGCCACCACCAATTTGAACCGCCCATTTCTCGAAGATCCTGAAATTAGGAGTAGTCTTTCTGGTATCAAGGATTTGTGTTCCTGTTCCTTCAATGGCATCAACATATTTTCTGGTTAGGCTGGCAATGCCACTCATCCTTTGCATACAATTCAGAAGTAGTCTTTCAGCACGAAGTAATGAGCGCGTAGAACTCTCAATTTCCATGACGATGTCACCCTTAGTAACCTTTGCACCTTCACTGACCATTACCTTGACGCGACTCTCCGGATCAACAAGATTTAAAATCTGATCAGCCAATACCAATCCGGCAATAATACCATCTTCTTTTACTTTGACAAGAGCTTTCCCCCGGGCTCCTTTTTCTATGGTTGAGAGAGAGGTATGATCTCCATCACCTTGATCTTCGTCTAAAGCATGTTTAAGAAATTCAGGGATCGATAATCCTGCACTTTTCTGTTGAAGCATAGAAAGCCTTTAATTTTGTATGATCATCAATAAGGTCTAAAATTGAGCACAAAAATACTCAATCCTAAAACTAAAAGGACTATAAATGCAGCTAATTAAATTCTTTGTAATTCGTTTACTTACTCACTCTCAATTCTTAACTCAAGGAGAGAGTTTTTACCATTTACAGATTTCATGTAAAATGACACCCTGTAAGTCTTTGCATTCGAAGTGTTAAGCGTGCCTATACCATACATGGTACCTTCCTGGGATGAACCTTTATGGACTATGGTGAATGCTTTCGGGTTGTTTTTACTGAAAAAGTCCCTTAAAATTAGCTCAGCCTGCGCTTTTGAATACATATCTTCCTGATTTAAAAGCGTCAAGTCGATGCTATTGCTGAAATAGGAGGCTACTTGTTTGGCGTCACCGCTCCTGATCGCATTGGCAAAATCTTCATAAATATCTAAAGAATAGCTTGTTTGAAAGCTAAACAGAAGAATGATTAAAAGCCCTGTTTTTTTAAGTTTTTTCACGGTTTCTTGTGTGCAATTATCAAGCCAATTCGCGAGAGCCAAATATGCTTTTACGGATAAAATTCAATTTGGTTCTGCTCAATTTACTGAAAATTCTAAGCTGCTTTGCATTTATTTCAGGAGAAAACAAACAAAGTTATTAAGGATGTCTACGTATCTTTCGATTTGAAGCCAAAACAATTTTATGAAAGTTGAATTATTTTTTGTCGGCAAGACCACAGATAAATATTTAATCGAAGGCTTGAAAATTTACCTGAAGAGACTTCAACACTATATTCAGGTTTCGGAAGTCATTATTTCTCCGGCATCAGGAACAGATCAGAACAAAGTGCTGAAGGAAGAAGGAGATAATATGCTATCTAAAATAAAAGCCAGAGACCTTGTGATTCTGCTTGATGATAAAGGCACAATGCTGAGCTCAGAGGAATTGGCAGCAAAGATGCAAAAGTGGATGGTTGAAGGTCATAGCAAACTTATCTTCATTAGCGGCGGGGCTTACGGTTTATCTGATTCATTGAGAAAAAGAGCAAATTTTATTTTATCTGCTTCCAGGTTTACATTTACTCATCAGATGATCCGCTTGATTCTCGCTGAACAACTTTATCGTGCCATGACGATCATTCGAAACGAATCTTATCATCACGGTTAGAATAAACTTATTTCTAATCTTTCAACTGCCATTGATATTTATCAAAGGCTCTGATAGATTTTATTGTATTTCATGGTGCCTTTCTCCAGAGAAAAAATTTCTATCGCCGCTTTTCGGATTTTATCTTTTGAGAGCTCTAAAAGTTTTGGGATCTGGTTAATAATAAAATCGTAGTCTTCTTCAGAAAAAGAACGGACTATAGCACCTGCCTCGGAGTCTCTGATGATCTGATCAATATCTCCGATATTTGAATTACAAATGATCGGAATACCCATACTCATTATCTCGCCTTGCTTGGCAGGAGAGCTTGCCTTTTTTGAATAAACCGGCTTGATGAAGAAAAGGGAAAGGCTTGAAAGCGAGAGGTAAGTCGGCACCTCATGGTGAATAGCTTTCTTGATGGAAATATTTTCCAAAGGAATATTTCGTCGTCTGGCTTTGTTGAGGATTAATTTTGGGTCTTCATGAGTGATAAACAAGAAGCGGGAGCGGGGGTACTTGTTAAGAAGTCTTTTAAAAAAATTCAACATCTCTTCCAGCATATACCATGTTCCAACAGCACCCACATAAGAAACCACAATGTCTGAAGGCTCGATATTTAATTCCTTCATAAGCTCATCCCGCTTTCTGGCATCAATGGTCGAACGATCGAAGAGTTCTGTGTTTGCACAGCATGGAATTACCTGTATCATCAATGGTTGTCCGGGTATAGCTTTCCAGGAATGGATCTCACGGCGTGCATCTTCGGTAAGGCAAATGGAATAGTCAGCTTTTTCAAGAAATCGTGCCTCCCTGTTTTTAAAGAAGCGATAAATAAACCTGTAAATAATGGATGATTGCTTCCACATTCCTCCGTCGATACGTTCATCAGCATAAAATCCTCTCATATCAAAGATGAATCTTAGTCCAAATTTTCTTTTAAGCCTTAGACCTATCAAAGATGTGATGTAACTTCTGCAGTGGACTATATCGTAATTTCCCTCTTTGCACAAACGATTACAGGCTAATAGCATCTTGTACACATCGTACATCGTTGATAGAATGAGAGGACTCTTTGTGTAGGAAATATTCACCCACTTAATTCCTTTGGCTTTAAGGTCTTTTTCAATGATTGAGATGAGTGCTTCTTTGCCTTTTTTTTCAGAACTGACAATAGTGATATTGTGTCCAAGTGCACTGAGTCCACTGAGGTAAGTAAGAATTTGACTTTGTCCGAGTGGGTCG
>Ga0116144_10001699_pt1 | contig 25564 bp, 24 predicted proteins | sample AD_UKC035_MetaG_FD_89746 | JGI IMG/M metagenome (GOLD analysis project Ga0116144, IMG submission 89746) | Active sludge microbial communities of municipal wastewater-treating anaerobic digesters from USA - AD_UKC035_MetaG | ecosystem: Engineered > Bioreactor > Anaerobic > Digestate | place: USA...
CCTTCCAGGCGGGGGTCGTGAGCCTTTCCTGTCCCACCGGGATTCTTCAGAACATCGCCTCCACGAAAACCATCGTCCTCACCGGAATCGCCACCGCCCTGGCCCTGCTTCTCCTGACGGTTATCGCCGGCAGGCTTTTCTGCGGCTGGATCTGCCCCTTCGGGTTCGTTCTCGACCTGGTCGGCAAAGCCGTCCCGAAGAAAATCAGCCCGCCCCGCTGGCTGGCCAACAGGCTGAACAAGTACGGTCTTCTCGCCGGCGCCGTGGGCGGAAGTTTCGCCCTCGGTTACCAGGCCTTCTGCACGGTCTGCCCCATCGGGACGCTGTGCCGCTCGTACGGCGTTCAGGGTTTTTTCCGGGGGGCCGAACTGGCCATCGTTCCCGCCCTGGCGGCCCTGGAGGTTACGGAAAGGCGCTCCTGGTGCCGATATTTCTGTCCCGTGGGGGCCCTGCTCGCCCTGGTGGCATCCCTGGGGCTCATCAAGATCGTCATCGGCGCGAAAAAATGCAAGAAATTTTCATGCGTCCAGTGCGCCGAAGTCTGCCCTGTGGGGATCATCGACGGGAACCTGCTCCGGGAAGGGGTCTCCCCGAAGATTCCCATGACCGAGTGCATCTCCTGCTTCCGGTGCATTGACCGCTGTCCTTACGGGGCGGCGAAGATCCGTTTCCGCTGGCAGAAGGGCGTTCCCGGCGAGGAGGCGCCATGAGCCCTTACAAATGCTATTATAACCACAAGGTCGGGCTGGCGGATCTCGCGGAAAAGACCTTCCGCGTCCTCCCCCTGCCGCCGGAGGGTGTCCGGGAGCACCTGGGGGGGGCTCCCCTGAACACCTGCCTGCTGGGCATGCATGAAGAGAAAGACCCGCTCGTCCTGGGGACGGGGCCGCTCACGGGCAGTTTCGCTCCCGCGTCGTGCCTGCTCGTGGCGACTTTCCGGCCCCCGGGGTCCTCGAAGCCGGCCCACGTTCCCCTGACCCTTCGAACGGGCCCGGAAATGAAGTTCAGCGGGCTGGACTTTCTCGTCATTCACGGCCGTTCCTCCTCGCCGGTTGTGCTGAAAGTGAAAAACGGGGAAGGAACCTTCGCCGGCGGGGACGGGGTTCACGGCAAAAATCTCACCGAAGCCCAGGCGTCGCTTCATCGATTCGGTGAGTTTCCTGCCGTTCTTCTGGCGGGCCGGGCGGGGGCGCTCCAGGTGCCCCGGGCCGCCGTCCAGGTCGGACAGGCCGGCAGTTTCGACAAGGCGGGACTGGCCCTCTGGATGGGCCGAAGAAACCTGGAGGGAATTCTTTTTCAGGGAACAAGGGGGCTTTTCTTCGCCGAGGACCACGCCGGCCTTTCCCTGGAGCTGGGGAAAAGGATCCGTTCAAAGGAAGGGAAGCCGGCAGGCTTCCGAAGCCTTCTCAAAAAAACAGGCGGTAATGTCCCGGCGGGCGACTTTTTCCGAGGGACCGACGAAAAGATCATGGCGTGCTACCACTGCCTGTATCCCTGCATGACCCGGCTGTCCTTTTCCAACAGGCGTTTCGTTTCCGGCCGGGATAACGTGAGACGGGAATCGGTGTGGCTGACCGACCCCGTGGGATTTGCGGCCCTGGCCGAAAAAAGGCCGGCCGACGTCCTGCCCCTTTTAAAAGCCTGCCGTGAATTCGGTCTCGATCCAGAGGCCGCGGCCGCCGTCCTCGACAGAGAAGACCCTTACGGCGACACCCTGGTCCGTTTGGAGTCCCTCCTTCTCGAAAATCACGGGGAAGAGCAACCGGTGCGGGGTGAGGTGGCTTCTTTCGCGAGCGGGATGCCGTCCCCCGCCGTCCCCGGCGGGGGGGAGGAGACAGCCTCGACGAAAAAAAAGATGGCCATGGCCATGATCCTGGGTGTCTGCCCCCTTTTTCTCTTTCTCGTACCCTCCCTGGACGTGCCTGATTACCTGAATTTTCTTCCGAAACAAAAGGGTGCCTCGGCGTTCTACAGGGAAAAAGTCGAAGAACTCTCGGAGAGGCTCATCGGGGGATATCCTGCCCCCTGATCAATATCCGTATGTGTTTTTTCAATTCCTCCGCCGTGACGATGCCCGTGATTTTTTCCTCCAGGCGGCCGTTTCTGAAAAACAGAAAGGCCGGTGTTTTTTCGACACCGTAACGCTTCGCCACAGCGGGATTTTTTTCCAATTCCATCTTCACCATTTTGACCCCTCCGGCGTAGGCCGGCGCGATCCTGTCGAAGACGGGGACGAGGACCCGGCAGGTGACGCACCAGGGTGCCCAGAGGCACACCAGGGCGGGGCCGGGGAAATCGAGGATCTCGTTCTGAAAGGAAGCCTCCGCCAGTTCCGTGCTCGTTCCCTTGCAAAGAGGCGTGCCGCAGCGCCCGCATTTCGGCCGGTCCTCGAGGCGGTCTTCGGAAACGAGATTCCGGGTTCCGCAGCCCAGGCACCGGATGATAAGTTCGTCCAGGGAGGCCCCGCATTTTCCGCAAAGGGGCCTGAACCCCACGGCCGAACCGGGAATCCGGTTCTTCTGTCCGCAGCGAAGACACCGTATGACAAGATCGTCGGAAACGTTCATGATATCGCCGTGACGTAAGGTTAAAACATGTACGAGGTGAATCGGCAATACTCCTGGAACCCCAGGGTGCGATACAGGCCGTCGGACCCTTCCAGGGCGTGAAGGACCCCGAGCCCGTAGCCCTGGGTTTTCGCGTCCTGAAGCGCCCTCGACACCATGGCTTTCCCAATGCCCCTGCCGCGGTATTCGGGCAGGACCGCCACGTTGTAGACCCCCGCTGCCCCCGCTTCCATGAAGAGCGAGGCCGAGGCCACGGGCCGTCCTTCGTGAAGGACCACGTAATTCCGCATGGGCGTGTCCCCCTCGAAGCCGATGCCTTCATAGGCTTCCCTGAAAAAATCGGCCGCCCGGGGCGGAAGGGAGAAGACGGTGGAAAAAGGGTGAAAGAATTGTCTCAAAAGGCCAGCGTCGGTGACGTCTTCCACGGAAACCCCCTCGGGAAAGGAGGAGAAATCGTCGAACAGGCCCAGGTCCACCGCCATGCCCACGGCGTCCGCGGCGGCCGTCAGCCCGCACCTTTGAAGATGACTTCCAAGATCCTCGGGAGCCGACGAAGGGCCGACCCACCAGAGACCGGGAAGGCCCCTTTCCCGGAAAATCCGCAGGGCGTCTTCGATGGCCTCGTCGATTTCCCCGGGTGCCAGGCGGGCGCTGAATATGCCGTTGCACAGGGGAAAAGGCACACCGCCCACGAACTGTATCAGGTCTTTTCCCACGTAAATTTCCGCCTGGGGATGGGCTTCCAGGGCCATCCACGCTTCAACGAGATTATCTTCTATTATTTTAATTACCTGTAAGATTACCTGGCCGACATAGGGATCCTGCTGTTCCATTTCGCTCCTTTCGAAACCCGCTCAGGTGTTTTCCGGGACCCTTCCGTCCTGTTCCTTTGCGCCGGGAGTCCCTTCCGGCCTTTTTGTTTCAAGCCGCTGAACCCACAGGGGGTGTCTTTTCCGGGCGTAATCCAACCGGACGGAACCGGTGAAGATGCTTCGAACGAGGGGGCGGTTGGGTTTTAGGATCAGGGCCCCCAGGTGGGCCGCAAAAGCCAGGATGAAGAGAATGAAAGCGCCGTTGTGGACCCAGGTGGCGGTCATGACGAGAGGGGGTGACAACTGGGGATCGAAGAGGTTTTTCCAGGTTTTCACGAGACCGGAGAGAATGAGCAGTGCCACGATGAAAGCCATTCCGGCGTACGCGAACCTCTGTTCGGGCAGGTACTTGTCAAAAGGCGGTTCCTCCCCCTTTCCGAAAAAGGAACGGATCACCTCCACCGACGCCCGGATGTCGCCTTTTCGGGGCATCATGCCGTCATGGCGGAGAAGTCCGTGATAAACGAGGTGAAACACGCCCGCGGCGATAAAGACTGTCGAGGCGGCGTAGTGAATTTTGAGGGACGTGATGTAGTCTCCCGACCAGCCGAAACCGGGAAGTTCGGTGATGAAATACCGCCTGGCGATGGGCAGTTCGAAAAGACCCGTCAGAAGAAGGACGAGGCCCGAGAGAGCGACGGTCCAGTGCTCGACCCGTTCCAGGAGGCTGTGCCGGACGACGACGCCTTCTTTTTCCAGTATCCGCTCCGTCATCTCTCAGTCCCCTCCCGTTTTCCCGTCTTTTCCCGAGGCGGTGACGGCAACCCCCAGCCAGGCCGCGGCGGCGCCCGCCAGCGGTGACAGAAGAAGGGCTTTCCCGAGAGTTTCTGTCTCGGCCATCCGGGGTTTTACGGGATCCAGGTGAGGCCTGCCGGGTCCCTTTTGGATGGATTCATTGAGACGGTCGAAGGGCACCGGGGAGAGGTAAAGGGTGCTTGTCCCGCCGTTTTCCGTCTTTCCATAGATGAAGGCTCCCGTTTCCGCGGCCCGTCTTTCGGCCTCCGAGAAAATGTCCTGCCGGGAGCCGAAGGTCATGACATCCCTGGGACAGGCGTCCACGCATCCCGGTCGCTCGTTTTTCGTGATCCGCTCGTAACAGAGGTCGCACTTGAAGAGGACCCCGTTCCCCGCCAGGGTCGGGAGGATGTGCAGGTAAATGCCGATACCGGACTGGCGCTGGGGGATGGCCCAGGGACAGAGGTCCCGGCACTTGGCCCCGCCGAAACACAGATCGGGGTCGATGACCACGGCCCCGTTCCCGTATTTCTGGTTGGCCGAGAAAGGGCACAAGGTGGCGCAGGCGGGGTGATCGCAGTGCATGCACCTCCGGGGAATAAAAAGTTCGCGGGTTTCACCGTTTTCCGAAACCGACGCCTTCTGGACGTAGATCCGGTTATAGGGCGTGAGGCGGTCGGAGACGTGTTTCCGATCAGACCAGTCCTCGATCTTTCCCCGGGGAAAAAGCTTCGGAATGGGGCGCACCGGCTCGGGAACCCGGGACAGGTAGAGATCCCGGCAGGCGGAAACGCAAAGGGGCCTTTCGCATACCGGGCAGCCGTCGCACCGGCTGATGTCGATGAGGGTGGCAAACCCCCGGGGTTCCCCTGCTTCGGCGATGCGGGGAAGACCCGCCCCGGCCGCGAGGGCCGCCCCTCCGGCCATTTTCAGAAACCCTCGTCGGCTTATTTTCGGGGATTCGGACATGAAGTCTCCTGAAAACGCGATGTGATTCAGTCTTCCCAGTCCCGGGTCTTCCGGGCCCGTTTTTCCATTTCCATCTCGGCGGCCAGCCGCTCTTTCTCTTTCATGCAGGCGCTGCAGCAGGGAAGGGTTCCACACTGCCCCTTGCAATCGGAGAAATCGATGCCTTCGAAAGGTACGGGTTTTCCGTTCTTTTTGTCACCCATTGTGCAGCCTCAAAAACTCAACCCTCCATGTCTTTCTAATATATTTCTTATTTCCCGTCTGTCCAGTTCTTTTGACGGAAACGTCCTCAGTGAAGGCGGAAACGGAAAAAACTTCACTGCCGGTCTTGTTTTCGTCTTGACATTCGCTGCCCATCTGGCCTTTGATGAGAGGAAAATGAGCAAAGAGGATTTCATCGGGAGAAGGAAGACCATGGCATTGGATGATTTGATAAAGAACCTTCAAAACAAGAGACAAAAAGCCCTGGGGCAGGGCGGGCCGGAAAAAACGGCGATACAGAAGGGAAAAGGGCGGCTGACCGCCAGAGAGAGGATCGATCACCTGCTGGACCGGGACTCTTTTTTCGAATTCGGCCTCCATGCCTGTTCGGACATGCCCGGGATGGGGGACAAAACGGCGGCCGACGGCCTCATCACCGGTTACGGGAGCATCGATGGCCGCCGGGTCGGCGTCGTCGCCAGCGATTTTACCGTTCTCGCCTCGACGAACGCGCGGGTTTACTCAAAAAAGGCGAAACAGGTGAGGGAACAGTCCCGGGAACTGGGCTTTCCCCTGGTCTGGCTGGCCGAGTCCGGCGGCGGCCGGCTTCCCGACATCCAGGGAAGCCTCGGCATGGCCTCTCTCAGTGGAGAGGGGGGGAACAGGACGTCCATCTATCCCCAGTACAGCAACGCCAGGACCAGCCCCTGGATTACCGCCGTCATGGGACAGAGCAACGGCGTTCCCATGTGGCAGGCGTGCCTCTCCGATTTCGTCGTCCAGGTGAAAGGGTCCACCCTTTCCGTTTCCGGCGTCAGGGCCCTGAAAAAGGCGATCGCCGCGACATACACCGATGAGGACATGGGGGGATGGCGGGTGCACGCTGAAATAACCGGCATGGCCGATCGGGTTGCCGATGACGAGGAAGCGTGCTTCGGGCTGATACGGGAATTTCTCGATTACATGCCGTCATCGAGCGGGGACCTTCCACCGGAGCGTCCCGGTCCCGCAAAATCGGCGAAAGACACGAAAGACATCATGGCCGTTCTTCCGCAAAAACGGACACGGTCCTATGACATGTACCGGGTTATCGAGGCGATCGTTGACGGCGGCACGTTTTTCGAACTGAAGCCGCTCTTCGGAAGGGCGGTCATCACGGGCCTGTCCCGAATCGGTGGGCGGGTCGCCGGCATCGTGGCCAATCAGCCGCTCGTCAACGGGGGTGCCATGGGAATAGAGGCCCTGGAAAAGATGACCGCCTTTTTCTGCCTCTGTGACACGTTCAACATCCCCTTGGTTTTCTTCCATGACACGCCGGGGTTCATCACGGGAAAGGACGCGGAACACCGGAAAGTGGGCCTGAAAGTCACCGTGGCGCTGGAAGCCCTCGCCCAGGTCACGGTCCCCAAGATATCCGTCATCGTTCGAAAGTCATACGGGCAGGCCATGTTCAACATGTGCGGCCCGACGGCCGGGCCGGATTTCATCGTGGCGTGGCCGACGGCGGAGGTCGGTTTCCTGGAACCGGAAATCGCTGTCGACGTCGTTTACGGATCGACCGCGGAGTCGGAAAAAAAAGCCCTGATCGAAAAAATGGTCGCTGAAGGAAACCCCTGGCCGCTGGCGGAGCAGTTTTACATCCAGGATGTCATCGATCCCCGGGAAACCCGGGATTACCTGAAAACCGTTCTCTCATTGATAAAAAGATCAAAGACAGGGGGTAAAAGCAGGCACCTTCTGGCCAACTGGCCGTCACGATTTTAAAAAAAGGAAATCGGCGCCCCGTTTACAGAAGACTGCAAAAGGAGGCGCATTCAGGATGTAAGGTTCCACGGGTCAGCTCCTGGGGATTCAACTGGAAAAACCCGCCCTTTTTATGGAAACGTGAGGTCTTGCCAGGACAATCCTGGTCGAAGCCGCGGCCTCGAGGGCGACGGCCGCATCATTTTTATCGCACACCGATTCGGGTTCCCAGGTCCAGCCCCGGGCAAGCCGCTTCTCCTCGTTCTTCAGGGTCCGGTAAAGATACCGCCCCGTGACGGGAGCGGCGATCCGGGTCAGAAAACCGAAAGCATGGTAAAGGTCCCGAAGGAGGGCGTCCATCTTTTCCCGCATCCGGCGATCTTCGGCATACCACTTCCTCATGGCCCAGACCGCCCCGGCGTAAACGGTGCGAAGGGGCCGCACTTCCCGGGCGAAACGCTCCCGGATCCGGCGGTTCGGGTGGTCCTTGTAGCGTTTCCATCCCTTGAGAAACGTCCGGATCAGCCGGGCAAGGCTCGGCCCGTTGACCTCGAAATCGCGCCGGAAGGCATCGAGAAGGTACGCTTCTTCCCGGCCGCCGTCGATGTGACGGTGACGATAATTGAAACGATACTGGCCGTGCGTGTCCGCCAGAGGAAAAACATCTTCCGAGTGAAGGGTGCCGGCTTTTCGGTGTTCCTCGTAGAGGGGTGTTCCCGGAATGGGCGTGTAAAGCATGAACTGGTGAAAATCAGTGTCGTGGCTGACGGCATAATCGATGACCCGGTCCATGTTTTCGGGCGTGTGGTTCTCCAGGCCGATGATGGAAGAGCCGAGAACTCGGATTCCATGGGATTGGAGCGTTTTCACCAGATCCACCGTGTCCACGTTTCTGAGTTTTTCGTAAGTGTTGTTCTCTCCTTCCAGGCCCATCCACACCCAGGAAATCCCGAGCCCCGCGAGTTCCTCCAGGGTGTAAGACCGGAGGACCCGGGCGGAGCTGAAGACGAAAAGGGCCCAGCTCTTGCGGTTTTCTTCCATCAGCTCGAGAAGCCGGAGGGCCCGCTTCCGGTGAAGGAGAAAATTTTCATCCATGACGAAGAAGGATTTCACCTGCAGGTTTCTTTCTATGTTTTCCATGACTTCGAAGAGTTTATCGCCCGTGTCGTAAAAGTGAACGGCCTTTCCCTTCCCGCCGAAGAGAGCTGAAGTTGAACAGAAATTACACCCCACGGGACAGCCTACGGAAGGAATGAGCATGGCCGCCGTGTTTCCCGGCCTGAGGGGGAGCGTGACGCCAAACACACGGGCGCCGAAGCCCGAATGAACCAGGGGGTGACGGATCGGGTCTTTTTCCTGCTGTCCGAGAAAACGCCTGAACCAGCGGACGCCTTCGCCCCGGCAGATGTAGTCGGCGTCAATCAGGCCTGAGAGATCTTTCTTACCGGCAATGTGACCACCGACAACAATGGTTGCCCCGGGCTGATGCTTCCGGACAAGCCGGCACATTTCCCGGACCTTGCCGATGTTGGGGAGTATGGAACTGATGCCGACGATGTCGTATGTGTTGTCCCTGATCTCCGACGTGAAGCGGTCGAGGGATGGAAAATCGAGAAGGGTGCACGGTGCGTCGATATTCGACTGGATCATCATAAGACCGAAGGAGCGATGGAACATGCGCAGCGAGAACCCGCCCTGAACCCGGGTGACCTGGTTGTGATAAAGTTCCATGGGATTGACGGTCCGGCTTCCGTATTCGTCGTCTTGGGCGTAAGGTCCGAAGACACTGGACAGAAGCACCCGGGCCCGAAGGCCCAGGGGGTGAACGGGAGAAAAAGAGGTCATGGGTTCTCCTTTCAGGACATATTTTTTGCTCACGCTGCTTATAACCCTGGCGAGAAGGGAAAAACAGGGCCCCGAAAGGGGTTTTACAATTGTTTTACAATCAGGCCGGGGAAAAGAGCCCCCTTTGCCCTTGTTGTTGACAGAAAACAGGCCCTGTTATAGGGACAGGCTATGATCGATCGAACGAAGTGGTTTTTTCACCCCGTTTTAATCTTCGTTTTTTCCGTCACCGCTCTGGCGGCATCCCTGTTTCTCTATATTTACTGGTACGTGGAAGCGAGTGCCGGCATCGCGGACATCGTCCGACGATTCAATCTCGACAGGTCACAGATCATCACGGCCCAGACATGGCTGGTCATCCTGACCCTCTCCCTTCTCGTGGGCATTATCCTGGCGGGAATCTTCATTATTTTCGTTTACAACCGGAAGCTGATACAGCTTTACCGAATGCAGTACAATTTCATAAACAATTTCACCCATGAGCTGAAAACGCCCCTGACATCGATGAACCTTTACATCGAAACATTTTTGCGTCACGATCTTTCCAAAGAGGACCAGGTCCGCTATCTTCATTTCATGCTCCGGGACGTCAGGCGTCTCGAGGACGATGTCAGCCGCATACTGAACCTGGCCCGGATCGAAAGCGGCAGTTATGATGACACCCCTGTCACCGCCGATCTTGTCGAAACGGTGAGGCATTTCTATGAACTGAACGGGCATCTCTTCCGGAACGGTGAAATACGGATCAGCAACCCGGCGGGAAGGTCTTTTCCCTTTCCCGTAAGGCCCTCCCTTTTTGACATGCTGCTGATGAACGTGACGACGAACGCCCTGAAATATAACGAAGGGGATGTTCCAAAGCTGGACATCACGTTCGTCCCCGAAAAGGGAAGGCTTCGTGTCCGGTTCGAGGACAACGGCATCGGGCTGGAAAGAAAACAGCTGAAAAAGATTTTCCGAAAATTTTATCAGGTGGGAAGCCCGGACAACATGACGGCCAGGGGAAGCGGGATCGGGCTGTATCTCGTCCGGCATATCGCCCGGATACACAGGGGGCGGATTTTCGCGGAAAGCGAGGGTCCTGGGAAAGGGTCCGTTTTTACCCTGACACTGCCCTTGAGAACGACAAAATGAGTGGGTCATGAAAGATACCGGGAAAAAAAAGATCCTCATCATCGAGGATGACCGGCACATCGCCGAAGGGATGAGACTCAACCTGAGCCTCCAGGGGTATGATGTGGATATCGCACCTGACGGCCTTTCCGGACTTGCCGGCTGGAAAGAGAAGAGGCCGGACCTGATCGTGCTGGACATCATGCTTCCAAAAATGGACGGGTTCACGGTCCTCCAGAACATCCGCCTGGAAGACGAAAGGATTCCTGTCCTCATCGTTTCCGTCAAGGGCGCTCCGGGAGACAGGGTGAAGGGTCTGTCCTGCGGTGTGGACGATTACCTGACCAAACCTTTTCATCTCGATGAATTCCTTCTCAGGGTCGAGCGGTTACTGACCCGGGTATCCTGGTACCGGCGGGAAGGAGATCCCGGTGAGGAAACGGACAGGCATCTTCCCCCCATCTATGCCTTCGGGGCGAATCGGATCGACTTCGAAAAAGGCAGGGCGCAAAGCTTAAGAGGGGATTTCGGCCTGACGGAACAGGAGTTGAAACTTCTGAAGCTTTTCATCACCCACCGGGGGAAACCCCTTTCGAGGAAAAAACTTCTCCAGGTAGGCTGGGGATATTCAAAAGGCACGACGACGAGGACTGTGGACAATTTTCTGGTTCGATTCAGGAAATATTTCGAGGACAACCCCCACGCGCCGGTTTATTTCAGAAGTGTCCGGTCAGTGGGGTATCTCTTCGACCATGAATGAACGGGCCGGTGTGGGAAACCCGTGAAGGAGGCATTCCATGAAGGAACGGTTGAGGCAGATTTCACGGCAGCGTAAAAAGGCCCACGGAAGGTTTCTGGATCTGAATTCCGAAGCGTACAAGGCTTTTCTCGTTCTGGAACAAAAGACCTTCTCCGACGGCCGCCTTCCCAGGAAAACGAAAGAGCTGATAGCCCTCGGCATATCCGTGGTCATCAACTGCGAGTCGTGCATGCAGTGGCATATCGAGCAGGCGGTCGCCGCGGGGGCGTCCGAGGGCGAAGTGCTCGAAGCCCTGGAAGTCGGCATCGAGATGGGCGGCGGCCCCGCCACCGTGTCGGCCCGGTTCGCCCTGGAAGTCATGGAATCGGTGTTTTCAGGCTGACGGGCGGGGCGGCCTTCCTCATGTTCCCGAGAACGGGCTTGCGGTTTCAGAAAGACACGTTGCCCGAGGGTGCGCCCGATTGCGGTTCGATTGTTCTTGTTCGATTGTTCTTTGAAAAAAAGATCGGAACGTTTAGAATATGAAAAGGCATCCTGCCGACGATGTGGAAAGAAGTGAAGAAACGGTGATTCCGACAGGGACTTCAGGGGGCTTTCGGGTTCCTCTGACGAATCGATGAGGGAGGTCTTGTTCATGAAACCCATAGGACCCTTGATGTGGGAGCACAGGCTCATCGAGCAGATGGTTCCCCTCATGAAAAAAGAAATAGAACAAATCGGAAAGAATCACATCGCCAACGTCTATTTTATCAGCATCGCCGTTGATTTTTTCAGGACCTACGCCGACCGGACCCATCACGGAAAGGAGGAGGACATCCTCTTTCGCGAACTGTCGAAGAAACAGCTGGCGAAAGAGCACCAAAAAATCATGGATGAACTTGTCGAGGAGCATCGCCTGGCGCGAGAGACGGTGAAACGGCTCGTGGACGCCCGGGACCGTTACCTGAAAGGGCAGGGGTTCAATCTCGAGATCATTAAGAAGACCATGACCGAGCTTGCCGATCTCTATCCGGAGCACATCCGCAAAGAGGACAAGGCGTTCTTTTTTCCCGTTATGGAATATTTCACGGAATCTGAGCAGAAAGATATTCTTCGGAGATTCAGTGACTTCGACAGGCAGATGATTCACGAGAAATACCAGGGCATTATTTCCGATCTTGGGGGGAAGGTTTTAAAGAGGCCCCCGCTGAAAGGAGAGTGAGAAGGAGACGCTCCCCTTTCGGAGGCATCCATGCGTGTATTCCACAACGCCCGCTTCATTTCCTGCGAGGAAAAGAACCGCGTTTTTTCCTTCATGGCCGTCGATGGGGGAAAGATCGTCCACACCGGCGACACCCTGCCGGAGAAATTCAGGGGGGCGGGACGGACCGATCTCGAAGGGGCGTCCGTCGTTCCCGCGTTCGCCGACACCCATATCCATTTCTCCTCTTTCAGCCTCTTTCACGCCGGCCTGGACTGCCGGGACGCCTCCGATTTTTCCGATCTGCGGCGTCTCGTCCTGGAATACGCAAAAGCGAACCCCCGCCGTAAAGTGATCCTCGGATTCGGGTGTTCCGCCCATTCCGTGAAGGAAAAGAGACTGCCCGACCGGGAGGTCCTTGACGGCGTCACCTCCCGGCCCCTTCTCATCGTCAAGTACGACGGTCACGGGGCAGTGGCCAACAGCGCCCTTATCGCGTCTCTTCCCCGGGCCGTGACGGCCGCCCGGGGCTGCCAGGAAGGCGCGGGCTGGTTTTACCAGGAGGCGTTTTTCCGTCTCGTCGATGGGATCACCCGCTCGATAAACCTCGGCGACGTTTTCAAAAACCTCATCCAGGGAAGCCATTTCATGGCCTCGAGGGGCATCGGCCTGATCCACACAGCGGAGGGGGTCGGGTTTCCCCGGGACCTCGATGTGGACATGATGCGTTTCGCCGCCCGGGGGCTCCCCCAGTCATTTCGTATTTATTTTCAGACCCTGGATCCTGGAAAAGTCCTCCGCAGAAAAATGCCCCGCATCGGCGGCTGCTTCGCCACGGCCCTGGACGGGTGTTTCGGTTCTGAAGACGCCGCGTTGAGGGAACCCTACCAGAATGATCGGGCGAACAGGGGCGTCTTGTTTTACACCGGTGAACAGGTCGACGCCTTCGTCAGGCAAGCGAACCGGGCCGGGCTCCAGGTGGCGGTTCACGCCATAGGGGACGCCGCCGTCGACCAGGCCCTGGCGGCATTCGACGGGGCCTTGAAGGCCCATCCCCGGGAAGATCACCGCCACATCATCATACACGGCTGTCTCATGGACCCGGGACAGATCGAACGGGCCGCCCGTCTCGGTGTTCACCTGGCCGTGCAGACCCCGTTTCTCCACTGGAACCTGGAACCCCTGTCCTACCTGGAAAGCCTGCTGGGGACAAGGACGAGAAACCTCTCGCCCCTCAAATCCATGGTCGATGCGGGGCTGCGGCCCGGCAACGGGTCCGACGCCCCCTGCACCGTGCCCGACCCCGTCCGCGGCATCTGGGCGGCCTGCAACCACCCCAACCCCTCCGAAAGCCTGACCGTCCTCGACGCTCTGCGGATGCACACCCTGTGGGCCGCCCGTCTCTCCTTCGACGAAGAGGAAAGAGGGACCCTGACGGAAGGGAAGCGGGCCGATTTTACCATCCTCGACAGAAACCCCCTGGATACGCCCGTGGGCGATCTCCATCGAATCCGGGTTCAGGACCTATATTTCAAGGGAGAACGCTATGACACCCCGCCTGCGGGCCCTCTCGATCTCGCCGTGGCCTGTCTTCGGGGTCGGAAACAGCCGTGAAAAGCCGTATCTCCCGAAGCTTTTTTAAGAAATTCACGGGGAACATTGCTTTCCGATGCGTTTCACCCTGATTCATTCACAAAGGCTTTTTTATAACGGTTCCGACTATATGGCCTTTCATCCGCCTTTCATCCGTCATTACTTCTTTTCTTGACAGAAAAAGAAAGTCGTCATACAAATTGACGACAGAAAATCATCTTTTCCACGAACAGGGAGGGAAATATGAGTGCTGATGACAAAGGGGCTGGTCTTGCAGAAATGATCAAGAAGGCCATCGAGGACGGGGAACTGACGACGAGCGAATATGACCGGATCCTGGCTCTGGCGGACGCCGATAAAATCATCGATTCCTATGAAAGGAACCTTCTCACCCAGCTTCAGGAGCTTCTGGCGAACAAGACCGTAAAAAAAGTGTCAGGCTGAAATCCCGATGGACCGTAAAAAAAACCCCGACCTCGTCGGGGTTTTTTACGTCAGGCGGGAGAGACACCGCCGTTCATCCGGGCCGTCAGCTCGTCGGGAGTGAAGGGCAGGTATCGAAAAAGGCATTTTTCAAGAATTTTTGTTTTTTCCCTGGTGTCGACAATCCGTTGAACGTCGTCGGGACTTCTTCCATATCGTTCCAGGATATAGGTCATCCTTTCCTCGAGAGACGTGATTCTCTCGTGGAGGACCCTCTTGTCGGCGTAGTTGACGATCTCCGCTTCCCCGGGAACACGGAGGTCTTCATAGGCGGAAAGCGTGACGTGCTGGCCCACGATTTCTCCCACCTCAGGGTATCCGCGGTCTTTCAGCAGTTCGGCCCCGGTCCGGGCATGATTCTCTCCCGTGTGTAGGCTTTTTGTCTTCGTGATGTCATGGAGAAGGGCGGCAGCCCGGACAAGGTCCCCGTCCAGGACGACGCCCCGTTCGATCAGGGAACCGGCAAGAAAAAGGGCGACCCGGCAGACCTGCCGGGAGTGGTCGACGATGTGATTCATCATGCCCGTTTCCCTGATGAGGGCGAAACATTCCTCCTCCGTGGGAACGGGAACCTTCCTCTTTGCCCGGGGCATCAAGCATTCCACCGGTTATGTCATCTCCGCCGCATCCGCCTTTTCGATCAGCAAGGTCGACGGGTCAAGAAAAAGACGGCCTGAGGGCATCTTTCCGGGAGGGCCTTTGACCATCTTCACGGGAATCCGCTCACCGTCCGGCTGGAGAAGGATGAGGGTGTCGAAAAGATCGGACACGGGACCCAGTGAAACAGGGAGACCGCCTCCGGTCACACCGTCGTGCCGGTGGATATGGGCGGTAAACCACAGGGCTACGGAAAACCGCTCCGCCAGGCCCTTCAGTGCCTCGAGCTTTTCCCGGACGGACGGGTCGAAGTGGAGACCGTCCATGATGATCATTTTCGGGTGAAAGATGTCCTGGACGGTCAGATCGGTCAGTCTCTCCTCCAGCTTCGGGACGGTGAAACCGTCTATTTTGAATGTCATGATGAACCGGTGGGGCATGATTTCCTGCCACATGTCGTCGACCCGGGACATTCCGCTTTGGCGGGCCATATTGATGAAGAGTTCCCGGTACCAGAGGTCGATCTTGTTCACGGGATCATGGAGGCTCACGTGGAGGACATCAAAATCGTTAAGCATGGCGTGAAGAGCCACCTGGACGAGGAATGCCGTTTTTCCGACACCGGCCCGTGCGAGGACGGCCCCGAACCCCGGGGGCGGGAGAAGTTCTTCCGACGTGAAGCCGGCATTGTGTATGGGGTGATGGGTGAGAAACTCTTTTTTCAGCATGTGCCTGCACCTGTCTTTTAAAAAAAGGATTTTACCGGGTCTGGCAGGGGAAACCAACAGGGTCATGGACGGTACGGTTTTCCTTCCCTGTCAGGCGGCGCTTTTCTTTCTCTGTGCCGCTTCCTCGGCGATCTTTTCAGCAATGGACTGAGGCACCTGCCGGTAGTGGGCGAATTCCATGGTAAACTGGGCCTTGCCCTGGGTGGCCGATCGAAGAACCGTTGAAAAACCGAACATTTCCGCCAGGGGGACCTGGGCCTCGATGCTCGAAAGGACCCCTTCGTCCTGGGCCCCTATGATCATTCCCCGTCGCTGGTTCAGGAGCCCCATGGCGGAGCCCTGGAATTCCGAGGGTGTCTCCACGACAACCTTCATGATCGGTTCCTGGACCACCGGCCTGGCTTTCTGGAAGGTTTCCCTGAAGGCGGCCCGGGCGGCGGTCTGAAACGCCATGTCGGAGGAATCGACGGCGTGGAAGGCGCCGTCATTGATCACCACCCTGACACCGGTAATGGGGAATTCCAGTTTCGGGCTCTTTTCCATGGCCGCCCGAAAGCCCTTCTCGCAGGATGGGATGAACTGGGTGGGAATCACGCCGCCGGTAATGCGGTTTTCGAAGAGGAAATCGGCCTCCCCGCAGGGTTCCAGGTAACCGGCGATTCGGGCGTACTGACCGGCGCCGCCGGTCTGCTTCCTGTGGGTGTAGTTGAAGTCCATCTTCTGGGTGATGGTTTCCCGGTAGGCCACCCGAGGCTTACCCGTGGTGACTTCCGCCCCGTACTCCCGGCGCATTCGTTCCACGTAAATTTCAAGGTGAAGTTCGCCCATTCCCTCGATGATGGTTTCGTTCGTCTCCTGGTCTACGAATGTCCGAAAAGTGGGGTCCTCCTTGGTAAACCGGTTCAGCGCCTTGGACATGTTGATCTGGGCCTTGTTGTCCTTGGGGACGATAGCCAGCGAAATGACGGGGGAAGGGACAAACATGGAGGTCATGGTGAGGTTTGTTCCCGGGGAGGTGAAGGTGTCCCCCGAAGCGCAGTCGACACCGAAAAGGGCGCCTATGTAACCGGCGGGGATGGCTTCGATGTCCTCCATCTGGTCGGCGTGCATCCGGACGACACGGCCGATCTTCACTTTTTTTTCTGTCCGCGAGTTGACCACCGTGCTGCCCCGGGCGATTGTTCCCTGGTAAGCCCGGATATAGGTAAGCTGCCCGTATTGCCCGTCTTCCAGTTTGAAGGCGAGGGCGACCACGGGCTTCTCGGGATCGCTGGCGAGTTCCACCGGGATTTCGTCCCGACCCATGTCAAGGGCTTCGTTTCGAACCTCAAGGGGCGTCGGAAGGAGATTCACGACACCGTCGAGAAGAGGCTGGACCGCCTTGTTCTTGTATGCCGATCCCATGAAAACAGGGGTCAGTTCCCGCGACAGGGTACCCTTCCGCAGGGCGTCGTTCAGGAGGCTTTCTGGAATTTCACGCTCTTCCAGTATGGCTTCCGTCAGTTCGTCGGAAAAAACGGAAGCGGCATCGACCAGGATCTCCCGGTACTTTTTCGCCTCGTCGACCAGAGAGTCCGGAACGGCGTCCTCGCGGACCGTTTCCCCGTTTTCCCCTTCGAAATAAAGGGCTTTCATGGACACAAGATCGACGACGCCCTGAAACCGTCCTTCCAGGCCGATGGGGATCTGCATGGCTACCGCGTTGTGTCCTAACTTGGTTCGAAGCTGCTGAACGACCCTGAAAGGATTGGCCCCCGTCCGGTCGACCTTGTTGATGAAGGCGATGCGGGGGACGCGGTAACGCTTCATCTGCTGGTCCACCGTGATGGACTGGGACTGGACGCCGCCCACGGCGCACAGGACGAGGACAGCCCCGTCAAGGACTCGAAGGGAGCGCTCCACCTCGATGGTGAAGTCCACGTGGCCGGGCGTGTCTATGATGTTGATCTCATGATCCCGCCAGCGGCAGTAAGTCGCCGCGGACGCGATGGTTATGCCCCGCTCCCGCTCCAGGTCCATGGAGTCCATGGTCGCTCCCACGCCGTCCTTGCCCTTGACGTCGTGCATGGCATGAATACGCTTCGTGTAGAAGAGGATCCGCTCCGTGAGGGTCGTCTTTCCCGAGTCGATGTGAGCGCTGATCCCGATATTTCTTACTCTTTCGATGTGGCCGATCATGTTCTTTTTTTCCTTTAAAAAATAAAAACCCCCCGGAAGACGGAGAGTTTCGACCGAAGCACGAATTTTTGAGTCTATAGCCTTACAGCCGCCGTTTGTCAAGCGATTTTTTACGCCGGAGAAAAGCGTTGCGAATGGGACGGGAAAAAAGATACAGTTGCCCTGCCTCACCTGTGGGAGGAAAAGGATTTTGAAAAGGAGTCCTGCCGTGACAACAACGGAGCGTCGCGTTGCCGGAATCGGCCCCGTGACCTTCCAGAGGAGCCGCCGGGCCAGAAACCTGCGCATAACCGTCCAACCCCTTCAGCCGGTTCGGGTGGTTCTTCCGCCGGGCGTTTCCCTGGAAAAGGGAAGAGACTTCCTTCAGTCCAAAAGGGCCTGGATCACCCGGCGGCTGAAAATTCATGAGGAGATCCTGGAAAGGCATCACGCGCTTCTGTCGTCCATGAAGCCGGTGGATCCTGACACGGCCCGCCGCCGGCTTAACGCCAGACTGGAGGCGCTTGCCTCCCGATTCGGGTTTTCCTACAATAAATGCGTGGTCCGAAACCAGAAGACCTGCTGGGGCAGCTGCACGCCGGGAAACAACATCAGTCTTAACGTCCACCTGGCCTGCCTCCCGAAAAAGCTTGCCGATTATGTCATTCTTCACGAACTGGTCCACACGATTGTCAAGAGCCACGGCCCGGCCTTCTGGAAGGCCCTGGAAGATATTCTTCCGGAAGCGAGAAAAAGGGCGGGAGAGCTTAAGGAGTACTCCCTGGATTTGTTTTTCATCAACCGGGAACCTGTGACTTCACGGAAGGGAGAATCCACCGCGGGAACGTCCTCGGGGAACCGGCGGGGCAGCCGGCCGTGACGTCCCTGTATGCCGCTCTCTGGATCTTTCTGCGCGGTGCTCTTCTGTTTCTGGTGCTGTTTTTTGCCTTGATTTTCTTTTTCCAGGGGAGATTTATCTACTTTCCTGCGGGACCACTGGCGGGAACACCGGCGGATGCAGGCCTTCTCTTCGAGGATATCCGGTTTCCCGCTACAGACGGGACCCTTCTCTCGGGGTGGTTTGTACCCGTGACGCCTGTGGAGGCTTCCCGGGGAACGATTCTTTTCTGCCACGGCAACGCGGGCAACATGTCCCATCGCCTTGATAGCATCCTCATTTTCCATGAAATGAAACTCGACGTTTTCATTTTCGATTACCGGGGTTACGGGACAAGCGCGGGAAGACCCACGGAGGAGGGGACCTGCCAGGATGCCGAGGGGGCCTGGCGCTACCTCGCGGAAAAGAGAGGAATTCCGCCGGAAAAGATCATACTTTTCGGCCGTTCCCTAGGCGCTTCCATTGCGGCCTGCCTGGCCGGGAAGACCCAACCCCGGGGGCTGATCGTGGAATCCTCTTTTATCTCCATTCCTGATCTGGCGGCGGAGATCTACCCGTGCCTGCCCCTCAACTGGGTCCTGAGATTCCGATACCCGACACGGGACTGTCTACGGCGTGTCCGCTGTCCCGTTCTCGTCATCCACAGCCGGGAGGACGAAATCATTCCGTTCCGTCATGGGAAGGCCCTTTACCAGGCCGTCGGCGGCCCCGGTCATTTTCTGGAAATCACGGGAGGGCACAATGACGGATTTGTATCTTCCGGGAGCCTCTACCGGGAAGGGTTGCGAGACTTCATTTTCCCGCTTTTGGATGGGCGGGCTTCATGATTCCGGCTTTTCCCATTCCACCCGGTTCCGGCCCAGGTGCTTCGCCTTGTAGAGAAAGGCGTCGGCCTTGCGGATGTACTCGTGGAGAGCATCCTCTCCGTCGTAGGCTGCAACGCCGACGCTTGTGGTCAGGAAAATGGTTTTACCCCCCCAGTAAAAGGGTTCCCCGGCGATTCCCTTACGGATTTTTTCCGCCACGACGAGGCCGCCTTCGGCCGGGGTTTCCGGAAGAAGAATGAAAAATTCCTCGCCGCCCCAGCGGGCTACGATGTCCTGACCCCTCAGGAGGGAGGAAAAGCGCTTCGCCGTTTCCACGAGGACGATATCTCCGGCGTCATGCCCATTCGTGTCGTTGACCGCCTTGAAATGATCCAGGTCCGCCAGGAGAATCGTGAAAGGAACCCTGTTTCTCCGGTTTCTGGCGACCTGGTGCTGAAGATGGGCCATCATGGCCCGGCGGTTCAGCAGACCCGTCAGGGGGTCGGTCATGGCCGCCTCCTCGAGAGCCTTCTGGGCCCGGATCCTTTCGGCCATCTCGATACCCATCCGCTCGTTGATTTCCTTGAGGTCCCGGGTTCGCTGCTCCACCCGTATCTCAAGTTCATCCCGGGACTTCTGGAGAGCGACGAAGGCCTCCTGCTTTTTCCTTTCCGATGAGGAAAGCTGGTCCGCCATGGAGTTGAAAGCGTCAATGAGATCGTTGATTTCATCGTTCGTTTCGAATGCGAGTTTTTCTTCGAGACGACCGTCTGCTATGGTCCTGCACCGGGAGATGAGAAGGCGGATTGGCGACGTGAACCTGTCGGAGAGATACTGGCTGAAAAGAAAGGCGAGAACGATGGAGGCGAAGAGGGATACGATTCCCGACAGGCGAAGGAGTTGAAATTTTCTCTTCACTTCGTCCGCCCGCATGTCGATTCCGAGGAGATACTGCCCCATGCCGTTCATCAGAGGGGCGTACCCGGAAAGAAAAGAACCCCACTCGTCCGTGTAGATTTTTGCGTCCACCGAGACGCCCACAAATCCGTCGTACATTTCGGGGGGGATTTCCATGTATTCCGTTCCCGGCAGGGCCTGCTCATCCGTTTCGTCGGAATCGACGACAAAATGGATCTTGTCATCCGTCCTCCGCATAATGTAGAGGTAGGCGATGTCCTTGTTCATCCGGCGGAAGGCCCGGAGTTGGCGGAGCGTGTCCTGATAGGCCTTCTTATCACTGTCGGAAGGTCCCAGGATTTCCCCGAGGGGGTTGGCATCGAGGGTTCGGCTGAGGAGGGCGGCGCTGTACTGAAGACGATCCTGGAGCTGTCGCATCAGGCTGTCATGGGCATTGAAGTAAAAATAGGTCCCGACACTGCCGGAGATGAAGACGATGGCGAGAAAGTGGCTCAGGATGAGTTTGCTCCGGATCGTGACGCGGCGCTTTTTCATGGTTTTCTCCTCATCGGGGGGTATGGAAGGTCTTTCCTGTTTCCCGATAGGATATGCCTCACCGAATGGGTCCTGTCAACAGGAGAATGAGCGGGAAGGCGGGGCTGACCTGAACAACGGATGTTTGAAATACCGATCGAAATCCTGTAAGGTCAGACCATCCTGGCGCTTTCCGGTTGCGGTCGGTAAAAATCCACTCTTCCGGAGTAAAAAAGGGCCGGTGTGTCGCATTGGCAATACCGCCGGCGGATGTTCTTGCCTCACCCGAGAAAGGAGATAGACATCATGACAGAGAAAATCATGCTCCAGCCGCTTGAAAAAATCGAGATCCTGACTCTCCAGGACAACTATGTCGAGGTGACCGCCATGGACAATTCGGAGGTCATCACCCGGGCGTCGGCGATTGCGGACAACGAAATCCGGCGATCCATCTCGGCCGAGCACGGCTTCGCTGCCATCGTGAGGGCCACCGACAGTTCCTCGCGCACGAGAACCCTTCTCTTCGACTTCGGGTTTTCCGATTCCGGCGCCGCCGAAAACGCAAAACTTCTTGGTGCGGACATGACAGAGGTGGAAGCCATGGCCCTGTCCCATGGACACAGCGATCACACCGGCGGCATCGAAACCCTGGCGGAGATGATCGGGAAAAAGGGTATTGAATTCGTGGTCCATCCCGGCGCTTTTCGTCCCTCCCGTTTCCTCAAATATCCCAGAGGTCTCGAATTCAAGTTCCCCTCCCTGACCCGGGAAAGGCTTGAAAAGGCGGGGGTTCGGATTGTCGAATCGGACAGGCCCCGCCTGCTTCTCGACGGGACCATGCTCTTCCTCGGGGAGATTGAACGGAAAACCGATTTCGAGCGGGGCATGCCCAATGCCTTTTATAAGGACGAGGACGGGGAATCCTGGGATCCCATCCCGGACGACACGGCCGTTGCCCTTCATCTTCGCGGAAAGGGGCTGGTGGTTCTTTCGGGCTGTTCCCACTCGGGAATCGTCAACACCGTTTTATACGCCCGCAAAATAACGGGAATCGAAAACGTTCACGCCGTCATGGGAGGGTTTCACCTTTCCGGCCCTGCGTTCGACCCCATCGTTCCCCGGACGACGGAGGAACTGAAGAAACTCAACCTGGCATATATTATCCCCTGTCACTGCACGGGCCGGAAGTCGATCCAGTATATGGAAAGGGAAATGCCCGAAGCCTTCATCATGAACATGGCCGGAACGCGACTCACCTTCCGGGCTTGAACGGACGGTTAGAGATCGGTGCCGCAGGTTCCCGTCCGCAAGGGGCGGTATGTTTTCCCGGATTTAAAAAAGCGGGTCTGGGAAATTCTGGGGTCTTCTCACGGGAGGCCTCTGATTTCAGTGAAAAACGTGTCCCTTGGAAGCCGAACCTCCTGTTCCCGGCCGCGCCCGGGGAGGCCGTCCTTACCCATCCCCCTGCGGTCCGGGCTGCAGCGGAGTGTGTCCTGCACGGGGAGGCCGGGTTCAGATCTCCGACAGCCCCGCCACGGGTAATTTCGAAAGGGTCCAGAGGGAAGGGGGGCTCCGCCTCTTCATGCCTCTCCCCTCAAGGGTAGCGAAAAAAGTCCTTCTGAGGAAACAGCGTGTTTCCAGCCGTCACTTCTTTTTGCCGAGAAAGCGGGCCAGGCTGTCGTACTGGGGCGGCATGGCCGGCTCGCAAAGAATGTTGAGCGCCGGTGTGGGTACGCGGTTGGCCCCGGCCCTGTGGCTTTCCTCCAGGCCCCGGGCGAAGCTCCCGAAGAGGCTTCTCGGCACGGCAAAGCTCATCTCGAAGTCCTGGGTTCCCGCGAAGGCCCTTTCACCGCCCCCGGGGAGGATGACCTGGCACCGGCCCGTCACGATGGGGAGAATAATCTCGTACCCGCAGTTGGCGCGGCCGGGGAAGGACGAGGCGACGGGTTCCCCCGTCTGCCAGAGAGCGCCCTGAACGCAGCGGGCGATCTGTGACGGCATGCCGTAGATGACGGCGACGTCTGGTTCGAAATCGGCGCGCCCGCCCCCGGCGATGATGATCGTTTGCGCTTTCCCCCGGGGAAGCTGGGGCATGGCGTTTTGAAGGCGTATACCCCCTTCCGGTGTTTCCGTGTAAAGGGGGCAGGCGATTTCACCGTCCATTTCAGGGGGGCGTTTGCCGCCGAAGCCGAAAAAAGACATCCCCACGGCACAACCCCAATCCTCCTCGTGAAACGCGATTTTCCAGCCGAACCGCCGGGCCAGGGCAATGCCCTGGCAGAGGGCCAGGGAATGGCCGAATGCCGAAAGGGGGGTTCGGGCCTTCGGGACCGCCTCTTCCCTGTCAAGGACGGCCACAGCCACCGGAAACGTCAGCGGTTTCACGTACCGGTCCACTGTTTCACACAAATTCTTCCATTCCATGGTCCTCTCTCCCTTTGTTTTTTTGCCGTTGACCATAACACGGAACAAAAAGGGAAGGAAAGCGCCGGCGGTGCGATTTTTTTCGTGAAACGGGACGAATTTGAGGGTAATATGACGACAGTTTAACGGAGGAGGTTAAAATAATGAAGAAAACCGGAATGATCGCTATTGGGGCTCTCATCGTGGCGATCTTCGCGCCGTTTACGGTTGTTTCGGGAGGCGGCGGGATGGAAGACGAGACGTTTTACAACGATAAAGGGCTCACCCATTACAACAGGGCCTACTACGATTACCTGGCGTCGGGAAAGACGGAACAGGCGGGCGAAGAATTTGAAAAGGCCGCCGAGGCTTTCCTGAAGGCGGTAAAGATCAATGATCGCTTTGTCGAGGCCTACCGTAACCTGGGCCGGGTGTACACGGTCCAGAAAAAGGACGAACTCGCCGTGGAGGCCTACCGGAAGGTGGTGGCCCTGGATCCGGAAAACGTGGAAAACTACCTGCCCCTGGCGTCAGCCCTGCAAAGGACCGGGAAATGCGGCGAGGCCCGGGACGTCCTGGCGCGGGCGAAATCCCTTGCCGCGGATCCCGCGGTTCGGGACGCCCTTGACAAGATGATCGAGAAAATGAAGGACCTGGGGGAACGTTGATGAAACGGTTCTTGAGAATTTTTCGGAGAGGCGTCACCGTCGCCGGCATCGGCTGTCTTCTGACCCTTTCGTCGCTCTTTTTCGCGCCCGGCGGCGGGGCGGAGGCGGCGAATCCAAAGGGCGCCTATTACAGTGCCGTGAACAACCGGGTTTTCTGGTTCATCGTCGCCGCCGACACCCACGTCGGCAAGAAAAACGGCCAGGGTGAGGCGAACCTCCAGTGGCTTCTGACGGCGGGCCGAACGGTCATCGACCCCTCCTTCATCGTTCTCGCCGGAGACCTCACCGACTCCACCAACGGGGGTCTTTACCCCAACGGGCCGTGGCTCGAGGAATGGATCAAATACCGGAACACCGTGGACGGGTCGGGGGCGACAGCGGACTTCTTTTTCGACGTCCCGGGAAACCACGACGAATACAACGACGGCGGGCTGTCCTTTTACCGGAATAATTCCGTTCAGGGCCGGGCCACGGGACAGACCCAGGCTTCGTGGACCCGTACGTTTTCCTTCGGTACCTATCATTTCATAACCGCCTGCACGGCGGGCAATGACGGGGCCCCTTTCAGCATTTTTCCCCCGACCTTCGGAGATCACGCGGGGCTGGACGACGGGGAGATCAGTTTCATCGAAAACGCCCTGGAACTCAACAAGGACGCCGAACTCAGCCTCATCTTCGGTCATCACCCCCTGGTGAAACCGAAACCGACCCCGGAAAACTGGACGGACACGGCCCTGACCTACGGGCTCGAGGCGTTTGCCGGGCTCATGGACCAGTACGGGGTGTCGCTCTACGGTTACGGGCACACCCACATCTACCAGGAGCAGTTTTTCGTGGGAGACATGACGGAAGGGGTGATTTACCTGAACACGACGGCCCTGGGGGAAGTGAAAGACAACGCCTATACCCTCGTGGCCGTGGACTGCAATGGAATTTCCCTGCGCAGCCAGGCCGTCGGGAGCTGGCCCCTCGTTCTCGTCACGGCCCCCCTGGATCCGAATCTCGGCATGGAAAAAAATCCTTACACGTCCAATATTCCCCGGGTCGGCCCGGGAAACCCCGTCAGGGCCCTGGTTTTCGACAGCAATCCCGTCCTTTCCGTGGAATACCGAATCGACGGGCAGGGGAACTGGCTGCCCATGACGCCCGTTCCCGGAAATTCCCGTCTGTGGGAAGCGGAGGCCTCCGTCGACATGGCCGACCAGTCTCATGTCGTCGAGGTTCGGGCGACAGGGTCGACCATCCAGTATGACCGGATCCCCACGGGAACCCCCCCGGAGCCGGTGCAGGAAGAAGGGGGGAAGGGCTGCTTTATCAGGACGATCGGGGGGAGATGAGGCGCCTTGTCAAGCCGAAGACGGCCTCCATGTAAGCCCTGAACCCACGGAGGAAGAGGTCGTTGTGATTGGCCCCGGCGATCTTCAGGAAACGCTTTTCCTCTGAAGGGCAGGCGGCGAAGAGAGCTTCCCCGTCCGACAGGGGGATGATGTGATCGTGTTCCGCGTGGATGATGAGGACCGGTTTTTCGAAGGTGGAAATCCGGACGAGATTGAAACGGTCTTCTCTTTCCGTTATTTCAGGGGGGATGGTTGCCCCGACAAGACGGAGAAGGGGGACGATCCGGGCGAACCCGCTTTCGATGATGAGCCCGTCGACCCGGTCCTGGAAAGCGGCGGCGATCTCCAGGGCCGAGGCGCTCCCGAGGGATCTTCCCATGACGACGAGAGGGCCGCTGAATGATTCACGGGCGAGAAGATCCAGGAAAAAAGTGAAGATTTCCCGTGCGTCGCCGAGCATGGCCGATACGGTGGGAGA
>Ga0116144_10001704_pt1 | contig 25474 bp, 13 predicted proteins | sample AD_UKC035_MetaG_FD_89746 | JGI IMG/M metagenome (GOLD analysis project Ga0116144, IMG submission 89746) | Active sludge microbial communities of municipal wastewater-treating anaerobic digesters from USA - AD_UKC035_MetaG | ecosystem: Engineered > Bioreactor > Anaerobic > Digestate | place: USA...
CTCTCCTATCCCGGAACCAGACGAGGTCATCGCCTGCCCGATGGAGGGCAACGGCTACAACTACGAGGCCGCCGCCGTGATGGCTTGCCTGCGCGCCGGGCAGCGCGAAAGTACCGTCATGCCGCTAGACGAGACGCTGCAACTGATGCAGACCCTCGACGCGATCCGGGCGCAGTGGGGATTGAAGTATCCAATGGAATAAGAGGCAAGAAGCAAGAAGCAAGAATCTCACATCCTGCCTCTTGCCTCTTGCCTCCTATTTTAACAACTCAAGGAGACGCTTATGATCACCAACCTGGCTCACGCATGTTTCACCGTCAGTGATTTGGAACGCGCGTTGCAGTTTTATCGGGATGGCCTGGGGTTGAAGCCAGCCTTCGACTTCACCAACGAGGAAGGGCGGCGCTTCGGGATTTACCTGCACGTCGGCGGGCGCAATTTCATCGAATTGTTTGAAGGCCAGTTGGCCGCGCCGGCGGAGGGGCAATCGTTCCGCCACATCTGCCTGGAAGTGGACAACCTTGAGGCCACCGTGCAGACCTTGCAGGCGCGCGGCATCGAAGTCGGCCCGATCAAACTGGGCCGTGACCAGAGCTACCAGGCGTGGATCACCGACCCAGACGGCAACCGGATCGAGTTGCACCAATACACGCCGGAAAGCTGGCAGGGGCCGCACCTGAAGTAAGCAGTAATGAGAAATGAGTAATGAGTGAAGCAATTCATTACTCATTACTCATTCCCCATTTCCCATTACTCATTTCCCATTTCTACTGAGGAGACACAATGACAACACAACCCCGACCCGAATATCCCCGCCCGCAGTTCGTGCGCGAGGCGTGGGTGAATTTGAACGGCCCGTGGACATACACGTTTGACTTCGGCAAGTCCGGGAAGCAGAATGGATTTGCGGAGAGCGAGGGCTTCCAGGGTGAGATTCTCGTCCCCTTCTGCCCGGAGAGCTTGCTGTCGGGCGTCAACCACAAGGATTTCATCGAGATGCTATGGTATCACCGTGAGCTGACAATTCCGGCAGCGTGGGCTGGACGGCGCATCCTCCTGCACTTCGGCGCGGTGGACTACGAGAGTGAGGTCTTCATTGACGGGAAATCAGTGGGACGGCACTGGGGCGGGACGGCATCGTTCAGCTACGACATCACGCGCTACGTCCAGGCAGGCGCGACGCACAACCTGGTCGTCTACGTGCGCGACGATGTGCGCTCCGGGCAACAGCCTGGTGGCAAGCAATGCCCGGACTTCAGGTCGCGCGGCTGCCATTACACGCGCACTACCGGCATCTGGCAGACGGTGTGGATGGAGGCGGTGGCCGAGTGCGGCCTGCGGGATGTGCAGATCACGCCCGACGTGGACGGCGCGCGTTTCATCGTCGCGCCGCGTTTCTACGCGCTCAAGGCAGGGCTGCGCTTCCGCGCCACGCTGAAAGTGAACGATGTGGTCATCAGCCAGGCCGAGAGCGTCGCCGCCAACGGCATCTCCGTCATCCTGCCGGTTGCCGCGCCGAAACTGTGGTCGCCAGCATCGCCGTTCCTGTACGACCTTGTGTTTGAAGTGTTAGACGGCGGCACGGTGGTGGATACGGTGACGAGCTACGCCGGGCTGCGGAAAGTCCGCATTGAGGGCAACCGCGTTTTCCTCAACAACGAGCCGATCTACCTGCGCCTCGTGCTCGACCAAGGCTTCTACCCCGATGGCATCTGGACCGCGCCCAACGACGAAGCGCTCAAGCGCGACATCGAACTCTCGTTGGCAGCGGGCTTCAACGGCGCGCGGCTGCACCAGAAAGTCTTCGAGGAACGCTTCCACTATTGGGCAGATAAGCTCGGTTACCTGACCTGGGGCGAGTCGTCGAGCTGGGGGATGGACGTGAAGGACGTGGTCAGCGCGCGCAACTTCCTGGCGGAATGGCGCGAAATCGTGGTGCGCGACCGTAATCACCCGTCCATCATCACCTGGACGCCCTTCAACGAGACGCGCGACGTGGGCGACACGCGGCAACACTATCGCCTGCACAGCGACGCAGCGCAACTCACGCGCGACCTCGACGCCACGCGCCCGGTCAACGACGCCAGCGGCTACGTCCACGTGGACACCGACCTGTGGACGGTCCACAACTATCAGCAAGACCCGGCCCTCTTGCGGAAAGAGTTGACGCCATTGCCAGAACACGGCCCCTTCCGCAACTTCCCCGACCGCGAAGCGCCCTATGCCGGCCAGCCTTACCTCGTGGACGAGTACGGCGGCATCAAGTGGATTCCCAGCGCGGAGCGGGTCTACGCCGAAAACTCCTGGGGCTACGGCGACGCGCCGCAGACGCTCGAAGAATTCTATACGCGCCTGGAAGGACTGACGGACGTGATCCTCGGCTTCGATCACATCGTCGGCTACTGCTACACCCAACTGACGGACGTGGAGCAGGAGCAAAATGGCATCTACAACTACGACCGGACGGAAAAGTTCGACATGGCGCGCATCCAGCGCATTTTCAGCAAGACAAAAGCATAACTTTTTTGTCAGCAGATTAAGCAGATTTAGCAGATTGTCGGTATCAATCAACAGAAATCTGCTTAATCTGCTAAATCTGCTGATGAAAGAGAAAAATCTTAACACACTTTCGACATAAGGAGGAAACCATGAACGAATATTTAGCAGTGATCATTGAGACGACGGAGAAAGAATACCACGGCGGATCGTTCAACGGCCCGTCGTTGCGGAAGATGCTCGACGGCCTGACACTGGCGGAAGTCACGTCCACCGCCACCTACGAGGGTTATTCGGTGTGGGGCATTGTGCTGCACCTGCTGTACTGGAAATATGAGCTGGCGGCGGTGATGAACGCGCCCGAGCTGCCGGACTACCCCTACCCCCCCAAAGCCGACTGGGCGCCCCTGCCGGAAGCTCCCACGCAAGCCGCCTGGGAAGCCATGCTCGCCATGATGGATAGCATCCACGACACCTACGTGGCCGCGCTGCGCACTTTCCCGACAGAAAAACTCAGTGAGAAAATGGTGTTTGGCTGCACCTGGGCCGAAACCATCGCCTGGATGACCACCCACGACACCTATCACATCGCGCAAATCCGCAACATGGGCTTGAAGCATTTTGACGAAAGATAACAACCCATAGACGCACGTCCACGACATCAGCCATCGCGCAGTCCTGCCTATATTGCGGGGATAAAGATGTGCGACGCGCGACTGGGATTTGCGTCAGAGTACTTACTTTCACCGAACACACGGTATGAGAGTCCAATACACGGCGGGGGTGCGTCGGGAATGTATGGTGTACTATAAACTGGATACTGGAAACCGGGTGTGTATAAGCAACGCCCCAGAGTAAATTTCTGGGGCGTTGTGTATCGTTTCTGAAACTATTCGGCGTATTTCAACAACCGCAACTTTTCGAGACGAACAACTTCAGGATATAGGACTTTGTAGATAGCACAATAGGGAGATTTGCCATCGTACCGCCCGGTGGCGCGATGCGCTTGCAGAGGACATCCGCCTCCACAGGCATAGCGCCATTGGCACTCCCGACATTCTTCTTTCTCGTCTACCGTCGGACTTTGTAGACCCAACGTGCTAGAGCGGAGAGTCCCCAAGGGGTCAGGATCGTGGCAATCCGTCACGGGGTACGCCATATCCATTTGGCACTTTGAGATGCGGCCTTGCGTATCAAAAACAAGATAGCTTTGTCCGGCACTACATGTCCGCAAATGCGGCGCGGCGAGATTGGCGCGATCTGCCAGGGAAGCCAACAAGCTGCGGTGGGGAAGATTACCCTCAATTAGCTTGTATGCAGATAGCATCCCCGCAATCATACGCTCATTTTCCAGGCTCAGGTCAGTATGGCAAGCTGCGCAGCTGTACTCGCGATAGAAATTTAGACTGAAGGGCAAATCACGATCCAGTACCCAGGCAACAACTTCCGGCAGCCCTTCAATACTGCGTCCACTGATCGTAATGGAAATATTGGGCGTCAACCCACCTACCTGCGCCATTTCTATGGCCCGAACAACCTCTGCGAAGGAACCGCGCCCATCGGCGTAGCGCCGCTGGCAATCGTGCGTTGCGCCAATGCCATCCAACGAAATCATTAACCGCAGGCCAGTGGTCTGCATCTGCTCAACCATCTCCGCCGTAAGCAGCGTTCCATTGCTCAAAACGATGCCATCCAGAATGATACCGTGCTTCTCCGCGAGCGTCTGAGCGTAGCGATGCAATTCCAGCGCGAGGGGGAAACGCAACAACGGCTCCCCACCCGCATACTTGAGCTTGACAGCGCGGTAGCTATGCGTCACAGCCGAACGGAAAGTGGCATCAATTGCAGCGCGCCCGAGGGGGAGCGACATATCAGCGGCAGTGTGCGCGGTGTAACAATAGTCACAGCGAAGGTTACAGCGATCGGTGAGGTGCAGCCAGGCAGCGAGGAGGAAGGGGCAGTCAACCGGTATAGAGGGCACGGCCTCTTCAGATGCAATAAACCAATCATTGGGAAGTGCAATGGCACAGGCACAGTCACAATCACAATCACATTGTCCCATAGCCGTATGGTTGTTAAGAAGATTCTGATTAAACATTAGCGTCATCCTGGGTTTGGGCAAAAGGAAAATTCAGTTCTATTTCCAGAATATCCAGTAAACTTTCAAGTTCATCGCGCCGCATGATTTCACGCTGGCTATCCGACCAATATTTCCGCAATGCAGCGCACCATGCTCTGGCCTTCTCTGGATCAATACGGGCTAGAAAGCGCATACGCTCCGCCAGGGTATCCAGCTCCTGAAAGAAATCTGAATTGATAGCATACCCCGCGGTGCGAATTCCCAATTTCGCGTAAGCTTCCGCATAAATGGGCAATGCCGCCTCATAATTTGCCATATCGAAATTCAAATTAGCCAGCACCCGCTGCATCCGCGCCTGATGATGCGGAAAATTATATCCCTGATTTAACACCGCTTCTAAGGTCGCAGCCTTATCCTGAATCTGCTGGGCGATAGTGGCATCTTTGCTTTTTACCCATTGCTCATAGTACAACTCGGCAAAGCCTACTAAATTGTTAATGTGGCTGCGGATATCATGGAATTCCACTCCGAGTTGTTCACTGACGTTAAAACAGCGTATAGCTTCATCGTAATTGTCCAGATTGAGATAGACACATCCTAAAACATGGTAAACCCAGGAATGCAGAGCTTTTTCATCTTGCGCAATACTACGTTTGAGAAGATTTTCGGCCAGCTCCAGCTCACCCGCCAGGCGATAGGTGGCCCCCAGGTAAGCGTATGTGCGGGTTAGCCAAAAAGGGTCGCCTTCAGGCTGAAAGATCTGTAAAGCCTGATTGTAATGCTCTAAAGCCTCTTTATATTTTCCCCAATTGCGATAAATCTCGCCAATCGTAGTGAATGTGGCACCCTCTTGAAGCCTTTTGTTTTCCTGCTGGTAGATGCAAAGTGCTTTGCTACAATAACTCAATGCGCTACGGTAACGGCCCTGTTCCGAGCACAAATGTCCTATATTGTTCAGCGCAGCCGCAATTTGTATTTTATCCTCGGCGATTCTCAAGGCCTCCTGATAATATTTTTCTGCTTCGTTACTATGACCGGCGGCGCGATTAACCCGTCCAAGAGAATTCAAGATCGCTCCCTGCCAACGCTTGAAATCAACCGTGGTTTGACAAATACTCAATGCCTTACGCAACGCCCCGGCAGCGTCGTTAAACGCGCCCAATCGCTCATGACAGCTTGCTTTTAACGTCAAAATATCCAATTTACGATCAAGTGCCAGGGCACTGTCTTGCAATATTTCATCGGCTATCTGTTGGGCCTGAATATAATCTCCATAATCGCGCAGATGGCGAATTCTGCGAACTTGAACCTGATAGACCGCATCGGGTGGAATTTCGCCAATGTATTTTTCTATCACATCCATTAAGATGGATCTTTCTTGAATATCATAAGAGTCAGTTGCCGCATCAAATACTTCAATGAAGAGATTGACCCCCTCGGGGATACTACAGAACAACAAGTGATCCAACCTTTCACGCTGCGCCAACCACAAATCATTCTCCAAGGTGATGGCGATCTCGTTGGATTGTTTTAAGGCATTGATCCGTGGTTGTAGCTGTTGCACCTGAGCCGCAAAATATTGCGCGATTAACCCACTGTCTCGTCGTCTACGTTCTTCAGATAGATCTATTGCGGGCCATGCATACGTATTGATCATCCGGCGCATTTCGTCATGCAATGTAACCCGGCCGTCCGGCAAAGATTTGATGTAGACATAGGCTCGTGCCTCCTCCAAGAGTATACTCGCGGCATCTTCTGATAAGTGTAGTAATTCTATTACCATCTGTTTATCGAGAGGATAAACCCGTGCCAACATGAGGACTAACCAGTCAAGCGTCCCTCGCGTCTCTCTAATATGTTGGACCAATTGGCTTTCAAACTCTTGTTGCTTTTTCTTAAGTTCATCTGAGGAGAGTGAGCTTAATTCCTTCAGGGTAATTTCGGTTAACCATGGTAAAGGAATGTTACGCGCCAGCCACTCGACGGCTAAATCAATTAAAATAGGCCGACCATGAGCCAGCAAAAGTAGTTTTTGGGATAACTCAGGCTCCAGTATGACTCGGAGATTATCCTGTTTTCTTTGTAAATACTGCTCACTAGCTTCCTCCCCTAAAGGCTCCAATGTGATAGTTCGAACCATAGAGCCGAAATAAGGCGACAGCACCTCCCATTTGGCCTCGGGTCGTCCAGCTAACACCAACACAATGTTGTTAATACGTTGGGAAAGCTCCAGAACGTATTTCAATATATCCATATTGGATATAGCTTCAACCGTGTCAAATAAGAGTGCCACGCGCTGTTGACCGGTAACTTCGTTGAAACATTCTAGGAATCTTCGCGCAACTTCTTTCTGTTCCTGAGCGACTTTCTCAGAACTAATTCCACTTTTTTCGATTCTGTAATAATCTTGTAGTTCGCGCAAGTAAGAAGTAAATGCGGCTTCATTGACCGATTCCGCAATTTTATAGCCCAAATTCTGAGGCGTATAGTACAAGTGATTGTCTAAATCGATGGGTTCAGTGACCAGAGTTTTTTGTATGGGGTGCAATTTTTGCACTCGGGTGCGCAGTAACGGCGTCCACCCAATTTCAGATTCGTTCCACCATGGTTTATTCGCAGCTACCGCTTTCTGCAACGCCTCCTGAGTTATCAATTGCAATGGGACTGAAAAATAGCGCTGAATTTCTTCTCCGTTGACGACATTGACCGCGAGGCGTATCAATACGCGCCCAATTTCTACAGGAGTGGCTGCAAGAGTAGCATACCATGGACTACCGGCCTGCAACATCAGTTCAGTATCCAAATCGGATAAATCAAAACTATACATCAATATATCAGTGCGCTGTGCGGCCCACAAAGCACGCAACGCGCCACGAGTCAACTGGTCCCAGGTCACCCACAAAGCTTTCAATTCAGGATGCGTCTGTAACAAATCGAGAACACGTTCGTAGGCGGTGTTCTCCATATTGCTATCCAGAGGAATATGCTCAACAACAAGAGCTATATCGGGGTGTCGGGGCAATAGGCTATTGACAACATTCAGCCGCCGTTGCTGCATGACGCCGCCTTTAGCCAATAATGCGGCCACTGTCCCCTGGAATTGTATAGCGCTCGCCATCATTTCAAACAATATGGCTGCCCCCTCATCCTCATTGGTGACTACCCGAGAAGTTAGCCCATTTACATTGGGTAAAAAGTTATCCAGAGTCAATACTTTGATACCGCACCTGATCGCACGTTCAATGGCCGGACGCAATTTTTCATCAGTGCCTAACCGAACAATGATGACATCCGGCGACTGGTCTATCACTGTTTCCAAATCAACTGCCATCTGCCCAATATTGAAATGGGCATCCTTCTCAATAAGTTGCACATTAAGTTCTTCAGCCATCGTTTTTATCCCGCGACTGAAGTTTTGCCCCCATCCTGTCTGAAGAAATTCATTAACGACGACCACAGTAATATCCTGATGCGCTTTATCTTCAGCAAGTAGTGGTTTAGCACGCAAATAACGTTCACGCACTTCCTGAAGCAAGCGCGTTTTCCCAACCCCCCCTTCCCCCTGGATACAAATGATCTGGCGTGTCCCCCACTCGCCAATGGCCTGATCGATACAGGCTAATTCTTCTTCACGTCCTATGAATGGAACCGGTTGTGCCATCACCTACCTCCTTTTCCAAAACCAGTCTGATGGTTGTTAATCTTATCATCAAATAGTTAAAAACAGCGCCCCTGCCTTAGAATTTTCCGCCAACCATTAAAAGGTACACTTATTTGTGAATATGTCTGAAATATTCTTCAATTTGTTCTATTAATCTTTGATAAGGCCCGTCTGTATAATGAGATTGACGCAAATAGTAATTGACAGTGAATTCAAATTCCCAATCGTAATCGAACTGCCTTGTGGGCTTTAATCGGCCTAATAACAAATCGCGTTTGTCACGCAAAGATTCGGGATATTTTATTTGGATGAATTCCTGTAGCATACCTGGAACCACTTCCTCAAAAAACGTTCGGGCGATCTCACTTCTTTTATTCGCATCGGCAACACTGGTGGCATGGTGTTGTAATGATTGAAAAAGATACTCAACAGCCCATTGCTCTGGTTGACGTGGGGATTCCAGAATACAGTGAGCACAAATCTCCTGAGTGTAGCAACACGCGGTGACAAACTCAGCAGGACGTTCATTACGCCACTGAATTGCCAGCAAACGGCGCACAATATCGTCGCGGATCAGCCCCGCATCACGGTGGAACAAATAGGTATGCACCAGTTCGTCCCCCAAGGCATAACCATCCGCCACCTCGGTCACGTTTTCGACGCAAACGGTTTCTTCCAGAATGGCGGAGTCCAAATAACGGAATATACTGAGGCGTTTAATGATATTGCGCTCGTCATGAAGATAAGCATATTTTTCAGGAAGTTCTCTCAAGATTCCAACGACGGCACCATCTATAATCGCGGCGACTTCCTCTTTATGCACATCGAGAAAAACATTCAGTGGCAACCCGGCGTGTAAATATCTCTCGACAATTTGCGCAATGCACCCAGGGTGTCCACCTGTGAGATAAAATGCATAAGCCGCCACTTGCAAAGTCTCAATTGGGTGTAGATTTCTTAAATATCCCTCGACCGAACCTCGAATGACCTTAAAATCAAATGGCTTCAAAAGATAAGGATGGGATAAGGGAATTTTATCCGTTTGTATCTCCGGGCTAGAAGCTAAATAGCGCCCCGCAATTACCACGCGAAAACCCCGACCATCAAAGACTCGCAATAGGTTTAAACTGTCACGGATGGCCGGGATCAGCTCATTCACCACCAGCGAGACTAACTTCAACTCTGGTCTCTTATCGAAATCTATCAACAAGGCAATGCCCTCATGCGTTCTGCCCATTTCTATCAAATCTTGCCAATACCGATTTAAAGCGCTACCCAGACGCTGTGCAACCGGCAACTGGGTATCCATATAACGTGTCACACTCAAGATGTCGGCTAAAGTGTGAACCAACTCGCTCAACTCGTTGAACTTGGCAACTTTAACATATGCGCACAACCAATTTCGGGCTTTAAACTCGCTGGCTAATCTTTTCAAAAGTTCTGTTTTACCATAACCGGCTGGAGCATCCACGAGGGCGTAAGGCGGCGCGTAAGGGCTTGATAACTGACGGATCTCCTCCTCACGATTTGTAAAAGGAAAAGATACCCCCTCTACGGGCAAGGGATTGTCCATCGGTGGCAGAAAGACCGACTCTAACTGCCGGGCCAGGGTTTCTAATTGAAGTCGTCGGTGGTCGTTTGGATGGATTTCCTCAGATAGCACCTTGACGAACAACACCAGGGCGTTTTGGCCCCTGATATCGTATTTATCATAGAGGAAACCGATCAACTGTGCCACCCGATCATCCACGCTCCCCCCCTGTGGCACAACATTGCGCCAGGGATAGAGTCTTTGATCGATAAAAATAGCTTCCAGGCGTGCGTCACTCCTGAAAATTTCAAACGCCGACAAAACCGTTCTAAGCTGTTGGCGGAGTTCTCCGGGAATACCTGGGGGCATCAAGAAATTATTCATCTCTCTCCTGATACAAAACAAAACTCATGCAAAACGAGGGCAACACACGCAACGTTACCATCAAGTATGATTCCTATCATGCTATATGCAACCTTCAAAATCGGCGCCCCCTCACTTCATAACCTGCCCCACAAACTCCGCCACCTGCGGCAGAAACTTCCCCGTCAGGATCTGCGGCGCGTGGAAGGCATACGTGGCCTTTGGCGTCTTGCCGGACGCCTGTTGCAGCAATTCAAACACCAGCTCATTCGTCAGGGATTCGCCGGTGCAGAAGAAGGCCGTTGTCTTGAGCTGCGCGCCGTACTGCTCACAGAAAGCACGCACGGGCGCGGGCAGGCACCCGCCATAAACCGGCGTGCCAATAATGACCAGATCATAGTCGGCGGGATGGTGCGTCAACGGCTGGATGTCGGCCTTGTGCCCGCCCCGCGCGTGCATTCCCGCGCGCATGATGTTGATAAAGTTGCCCACGCTTTTGCCATGAATGTTGGCCTCCAGTGGTTTCAGCATCCGCAATTTCTCCCAATCGGCGGACAACGCCGTCGCCATGGCCTCGGCTACCTTTTGGGTGTTGCCGGACGAGGTATAAAAGACGATTAAAATACGTGGTTCAGGTGTCACAAATAGCTCCTTGTGTAGTGTTCAAAAATGAGGGGGCATGAGCAAGAGACAAGCGGGGACTTATCCCTTATTACCCATAACACATTTCTCTTCTAAAACACAGTCATAGCAAAGCTACGAGGCCAACCACACCCGCAACAGCGAAAACAACTTATCCAGGTCAATGGGTTTGGACAGGTAATCGTTAGCGCCGGCTTCCAGGCACTTCTCCTGGTCGCCCACCATCGCCTTGGCCGTCAACGCGATGATGGGCAGACTAGGCAGTCGTTTTTGGGCGCGAATCTGGCGGATCGTCTCGTAGCCGTCCATATCCGGCATCATGATGTCCATCAGAATCAAGTCAATCCCGGTTTGTTCTGATAAGATCTCCAGAGCGCGCTTGCCATTAGGGGCGATTTGAATGCACAACCCTTTTTCGTTCAACACCTTGGACAGCGCGAAGGTGTTGCGCACATCATCATCCACCAACAGCAGGCGTTTGCCCTTCAAGGTCAGCTCCGGCGAGCGCGGCTGCCGGAGGGCGGACTGCTTCTCCGACGGCAAATCGGCAACGACGCGATGCAGAAAGAGCGCGGTCTCATCCAGCAAGCGTTCCGGCGATTTCACGCCCTTGACCACGATGCTGTCGGCATGTTGGCGCAGCATCTCAGTCTCCTCCTGACTCAACTCGCGCCCGGTGTAAACAATAATCGGGCAGCGCGCAATCTGGGTGTCGGCTCCCAAGTGGGTCAATAAATCAAACCCCGACATGTCAGGCAGGTTAAGGTCGAGAATCATGCAGTCCAAGGGCTCCGCCAGGCCACGTTCGCGCAACATCGTCAGGGCAGCGCCGCCGGTCCCCACTTCGTGAATCTCAACATCCTCACCGGCGAGCAGCTTCTTCACACTGGCCCGCAGGTGAGTATCATCCTCGACCAGGAGGAGGGTTTTGATGTGGCGCGCGATGAAATGCTCCATCTTGGTAAACGAAGCCTCCAACGCCTCCGGGCTAACCGGCTTGGAGAGAAATCCAATGGCGCCATGACGATAGGCATCCAGCGTCTCATCTTCGACCGACATAATGTGAACCGGAATGTGGCGCGTGGCAGGGTCTTCTTTTAATCGGTCGAGAACCGCCCAGCCGTTAAGCTGAGGCAAGTTCAAATCGAGGATGATAGCGTCGGGACGTTTTTCCCGCGCCAGCGCCAACCCGATCTTGCCATCGCCGGCCAGCAGACATTTAAACTCCTTGCGGTGCGCATAGTCGCGCACGACTTTGGCAAAGTTGGCGTCATCCTCGACGATGAGTAATACCCGATCACCGGATTGCAGTGTGTCGCGATCATCCATAGGGAATGGCGTTGACGCGGTAGCAGAGGACAGTGTCGCATGGGCCGCACTCGATTTCCGCCGGCGGGAGGTAGGTTTCGTGTTGGCCGTGGCCCGCCGTTGATTGCTTGTCGCGGGCTGCGCCTCACCTCCTGCCGGGCTGTCCATTTCCGCTGCGGCCTCGTCAACATCCAACGCGGCAACGCTGGTCTCAGGTAGATAGAGCGTGAAGGTGCTGCCGACCCCATAGGTGCTTTGTGCCTCAATTTCGCCGCCAAGCCGGCGGGCCAATTCCCGCGAGATGCTCAACCCCAGACCCGTGCCGCCATATTTGCGGCTGGTGCTGCCATCGGCCTGCTGAAAGGCCTGGAATAACCGTTGTTGTTGTTCCGGCGTCATCCCAATGCCGGTATCGCGCACGCTGAACGCAATCATAGCGCCATCGGACAGCGCCCCGACGGCGTCTTTGTCCGGTCGCCCGATATGCAGGGCGACGCTGCCGGTATGCGTGAATTTGAAGGCGTTGGAGAGCAAGTTTTTGACTATCTGGGCCACGCGCTTCATGTCGCTGGTGATAATGTCAGGAAGGTCCGCGTCGCAAGTGGCCGTGAATTCCAGGCCCTTTTCGGCGGCCACGTGCGCAAAATGCGTTTGCACAAGGTTGACCAAATCGGTTAAATACATGGGCGCAAAGTGAAATTCCATCTTGCCGGCCTCGACCTTGGACAAATCAAGGATTTCGTTAATCAGGTCCAACAAGTCACTCCCGCTGCGATGGATAATTTTCGCCGACTCAACCTGATCTTCCAAAAGATTACCCGCTTCATTTTCGGCCAGCATCCGGGAGAGGATAAGAAGGCTGTTCAAAGGCGTGCGCAATTCGTGGGACATATTCGCCAAAAATTCCGATTTATATTGGCTGGCCTGGGCCAATTCGGCGGCCCGTCGCTCCAGTTCCTTTTGCGCCACCTCCAGGGCGCGATTATGGCGATCCAGCTCTGCCTGCTTTTCTTCTAGTTCTTTATTCGCCGTGGCAAGCTGCTCTTGTTGCGCGCGCAGTCGCGCCTCGGAGGTGCGTAGGCTTTGCGTCTGCGCCTCCAATTCCTCGTTGGCGACGCGCAATTCCTCACTCTGGTGTTGCAGCTCCTCCGCTTGCCGGCGGGTCTGTATCAGTAAAGTGTTGATCCGCGCCCGCGCCCGCGCGGTATTGAACGCGATCGCGATGCTTTCCAGCGCAGTGTTGAGAAAGTTCATCTGAGATTCCGTGGGCAACATGAGCATCCCCAGTTCCAACACGCCAATGGCCTCGCCTTCATACACCAGGGGTTGAATCAGCAGGGTTTGTGGGGTGGCCTGGCCCAGGCCGGAGACTACGGTCGCATAATTGGGCGGCACATCGGTGAGGGTGATAGGCTGCCGGGCGTAGATGGCCTGTCCTAATAAATAATCGCCCACCGGCATTTGGGGCACGGCGCGGCTGCGCGCGTATGCATAGCCGCCGGCAAGCGTCAATTGCTCCTCCTCGCGCACATAGAGAATCCCGGTGTGAATGTTGAGATATTGACATAGGTGCTGCATCACGTTGTCGGCCAATTGATGAACGTCCTGCTCCCCGCGCAGTTTCTCGTTGAGCAAAGCGATGCCGCGTGTATGCCACATCTGCGCTTCCAACGCGCTGTTCGCATTGTGCAAGCGCCGCTGCGCTTGCTCGGCGGCTTCGCGGGCTTCTTCGGCGACGCGGCGCGCCTCCTCTGACGCGCGGCGCGCTTCCTCGGCCTGCTGCTGTTCCAATTCGGCGTTATCCTTCGCGTACCCTAGCTCTTGCGCGCGCTGTTCCAACGCCGCGTTAGCCCGCTCCATTGCCAGCCGCGCCTCCTCGGCCCGCGCATTAGCGGCCTCTAACTCCTGCGCGCGCGCGCCCAAAGCGATTTCCGCCTCTTTTTGCTGCGTCAAAATCCGGATATTGTGTAGCCCACGCACCAACCCATTGCGCAGGATTTCACAGGTACGCGCCAGCATATCCCGCTCAATGGGATTCTGACCCTGGGCAGAATTGCCCAACAGCAAAAAGCCCAAGTAACCATCCTCGTCATGCAGCGATTGCAAGACCAGGTTGTAAGGCCGTTGCATGGGCAAATACACATCCGGTATCAAAAGCGACGCCGAAAAGCGCAGGCCGTCCGGCGGCAACGTCGCAAACTGTTGGTTGTCATAGGCCAGATGGAGAATCGCTTCACCCGTCGGCTGTTGGGGGTCTGCATACAAAGCCATATAACAGTTGGGGATGCGCCGACGAGTCGCGCGCTCGGACAGCAGGGTGGACAGTTCCGACAAGGAACGGGAAACAATCAATTCCATACCATCGTTCTGGACGCCAACCGCCCATTGCTCAACGCGATACAACTCGCGCATGTGAATTTGCTGAGCGGTAGCATTGAGCAAGGTTTGGGCATAATGTCCCAGCGTCTCAATGAACATCTGTTGCTGCGGCGTGACAGCATAAGCGCTCAACTGATTACGGAGCAAATTCAATACCGCCAGCCAGGCCTCGACTTCATCACTGCCCCGGATAAACGCCTGCAACAGGCGGTCCAACACCGACAACAGCGGAGCGTGAACAATATCGGCGTCATAAGCCAGCGAAGCCACCGCCGCCGCCAATAACTGGGCCGCCCAATCCGCAGGCAACGTATCCGGCGACACATACAACGCCGCCTGCAATTCAGCTTCCAGGCCACGTTGGTCCGGCGTGACCCGTGCGAGAGTTGGCGTTTCTTCGATAGGCGCTTGGGAGCGGCGCAGGCCAGGAAAACAACCACACGAACGCCGGATCAACACCGGTGTGGTGATGTACGTTTCCGCCGGCAACGGCGCCCCGTCCCGCAAATGAGCGATCATCAAATCTACGGCGCGCTGGCCCAAGGGTTTTAACCCCAAGGGCGCGGTAGTCAGGGCCACCGAAGACAGGGCGAAGCCCCGATGTCCATAATCGTCAAAACCAACGACGGCGATGTCATCAGGAACGTAATACCCCATGCCCTGGAGATCGCTGATCACCCGATTAGCAATATCATCGCTGACGCACGCGATCGCATGGATACGCTGCTTGGGATCGCCTTGCGTGCGCGCCATCAAGTCGCGCAACCACGGCCCTTGCCGTCGCGGCCATTGCTGTCCCCAATCGGCCAACTCCTCAGGCAAGAGCAAGCTGGGATCCAGCGAGACATCATTGGCTGCCAACGCCGCGACGTACCCCTTATAGCGACTCAGCGCGCTGGGATTGTTGCTTGGCCCCCCCACATAGGCGATGCGCAAATACCCGTGATCTTCGATGAGGTGGGTGATGATGCGCGCCATACCACTCTCGAAATCCAGGAGAACGTGCGGCAAAGTGGGCGCATTGCCAATGGCAATCGTAGGGAGCGCGGGCAATTGCGCGTAAAACGCGGCCATTTCGGAAGCGTTGCGATAGGTACACAATGCCTCATGCCAGATAATTAAGCCATCCAGGCGGCGGGAATCAATCAACTGGTAAAGCACATTGTAAGGGCCGCGCGTGGCATCGCGGGAGTCCTCGGGGCGGATGAGCATATTGCCCAAATAACTAATTAAATTTGCATTCTGCGCCTCCGCCGCCGTGACCACGCCATGCCACAAATCTACTGCCATCAAATGCCAGAAGCCATTGCTCAAGAAGCCGAGAGTTGGTTGTGTCAGGGGACGATTCATGACCTGTCTCCTTAGGTGTATCCAAGCTGGGCCTGCAAAAAAAGCGTCGCGCACATTCCACTACTACTTTTACATTTCTATGTTAATCTTAGCCTCACTTCTCAGTATTTGCAAATTCAATATCCATCGGAGGATGCATCAATGAAGAAAACACATTCTATCCCCTTGATTTTCCTGGGCCTGGGCAATATCGGTGGGACCTTGCTCCGCCAAATTCTTGAAACGCGGGAGACGGTGGCAGAACGCGCCGGGCTGCGGTTGATTCCCGTGGCGGTGGCCGACGTGAGTGGGCTGCTCTACGCGGCAGATGGCTTGCCCGAAGCCACGCTCCACGCGGCGCTGGCGGCGACGCAAGGCGGCGGGACGCTCGCCGCGCTGCCGGATCTACACCCCCTGGCCTACCTGCCCACGGTGTTACAACCCGGCGCGATTCTCGCCGATCTGACGGCCTCTCCCAAAACCACTCCTACCCTGCGCGCAGCGCTCGACGCCGGCTGTAGTGTGGCGCTGGCGAACAAGATTCCGCTGGCCGGGCCGTGGGCGGAAGCGCGCCCGTTCCTCAGCCACCCCCGCCTGCGCTACGAAGTCACCGTGGGCGCAGGGCTGCCGGTGATCGAGACGCTGCACTATCTGCGGGACACCGGCGATCGTGTCACGGCAATCGAGGGCTGTGTCAGCGGCACGCTGGGGTATCTGTGCGCGGAGTTGGAGCGCGGCGTGCTCTACTCGCAGGCGGTGGCCCAGGCGCGCGCGCGCGGCTACACAGAGCCGGACCCGCGCGACGACCTCAGCGGTAAGGACGTGGCGCGCAAGGCGCTCATCCTGGCGCGCACCGCCGGTTGGCCGCTGGAGGAAGGCGATCTGACGGTCGAGCCGCTCTATACTGCCGCGCTGGCCGGCCTCGCCGTCGCCGACTTTATGGCGGCGACGACCGCGCTGGATGCGGACTACGCGGCCCGCGTGGCGGCGGCGCAGGCGGCGGGTCGAGTGCTGCGCTACGTTGCGCGCGTGACCCCGGAAGGCGGCACAGTGGGGTTGACCGCAGTAGAACGTGATGGCGCGCTCGGCGCGCTGCGCGGCCCGGCCAACTACATCGCGGTGCATACCACGCGCTACGATGCGCTGCCCCTGGCGTTGGCCGGCCCCGGCGCCGGGCGCGAGGTGACGGCGGCAGGGGTGCTGGGGGATATTATCAAGCTGGCGCACACAGGGCAAACGGCATGAGGTAACCAAGATGAAGATTCTGATCACGATTCTGGCGATTTTACTGGGCAGTGGAACGCTGGCGACGGCGGCGTTTGGGAGTTTATGGTTGGCGACGCGACTTCAGTTTCGGCTTTCGTCCCGGCGGAATCTGGCAAAGTTAGGGCCGGAAGCGCCGATGCTTGAAGCCGATGGACTGCGCTTCCGCGACCTGAACAAAAATGGCAAGTTGGACGTGTACGAAGATTTCCGGCAGCCCGTTGAGGCGCGCGTCGCGGATCTGCTGGCGCAGATGACATTGGAAGAGAAAATCGGGTTGATGTTCCAACCGATGATCGCCTGCACGCCCGCAGGGGAATTGGTGGAACAGAAACCGGAGCTTACGAGTTTCTTCCCCACCTCCGAAATGGTCGCAGGGCGACACATCAACCACTGCAACCTCGTCAGCGATGCGCCGCCGCGATTAATGGCGCGCTGGTCGAATCACTTGCAGAAGCTGGCCGAGCGCACCCGCCTGGGAATTCCGGTCTCGGTCAGCACCGACCCACGCCATTCCTACCAGAAGAACCTCGGAGCGGCAGTGGTTACGCAGGGCTTCTCGCAGTGGCCCGATCCGGTGGGGCTGGCGGCCACCCGCGACGCGGCCCTGGTGCGCGAATTTGGTGACATTGCGCGGCAGGAATACCTCGCCGTGGGTCTCCGCGTGGCGCTGCATCCGATGGCCGATCTGGCGACGGAGCCGCGTTGGGCGCGCATCAACGGCACGTTTGGCGAGGATGCGGAGCTGGCGTCACAATTGACGGTCGCGTACATCCAGGGCTTTCAGGGGGAAAAATGCGGCAAGGAGAGCGTTTCGTGTATGCTCAAGCACTTCCCCGGCGGCGGCCCCCAAAAAGATGGGTTGGACGCGCACTTCTCTTATGGACGGGAGCAAGTTTATCCCGGCAACAACTTCGCCTACCATCTGATCCCGTTCGAGCGGGCCTTTGCCGAGACAGAAGTGACACAGGTGATGCCCTATTACGGCATCCCAATGGATCAGACCGGGGAGAATGTGGGGATGGCGTTCAACAAAGCCATCATCACGGGAATGTTGCGGCAGAAATACGGCTTCAACGGTGTGATTTGCTCCGACTGGATGATCTGCGAGACGGTCAAACTGTTCGGACTGTTCAAGATTATGGATTCGACGTCCTGGGGCGTCGAGGCCCTCACGCCGACCGAGCGTTTCCGCAAGGCGCTTGAGGCCGGGGTAGATCAGTTCGGCGGGCAACACCAGACCCACCGCATCCTGGAGCTGGTCAAGACGGGACAGGTGAGCGAGGCGCGCATTGATGAAAGCGCCCGGCGGCTGCTGCGGCTTAAATTCCAACTGGGGTTATTCGATACTCCCTATGTGGATGAGGACGCGGCTGAGGTCATGTGCGGCAACAACGAGTTCCGCGAAAAGGGCAAACTGGCGCAGCGCCAATCCGTCGTTTTGCTCAAGAATGGGGAAACCGTTACCGGCAAGACGCTGCCGCTGGCCGGACGGCCTAAAGTCTATGTGGAGAATATGGATAAAGCCGTCGTCCAGCGGTATGCCGACGTGGTACCGACGCCGGCGGAGGCCAACTTCGCCATTCTGCGCCTGCGCACACCCTGGCGCAAGATGGGCAACGGCGTCCTGGAGAGAATCTTCCATCAAGGTGATCTGGATTTTGAGGCAACCGAGAAAGCGCGCCTGTTGAGCGTGCTGGACGCTGTCCCCACCATCGTAGACATCTACCTGGAACGTGGCGCCGTCATCCCCGAAATCACGGCGCAGTGCGCGGCCCTGCTGGCAACCTTCAACGTTGAAGATGATGCGTTGTTGGACGTCATCTTCGGTCAACACCGTCCCGGGGGCAAGCTCCCTTTCGAGATGCCGCGCAGCATGGATGCGGTGCGAGCGCAGAAGGAAGATGTGCCGCACGATTCGGAAGATCCGCTCTTCCCCTTTGGCTTCGGGCTAACGTATTGAGGCGCCGGGAAAAGGCTATGCGACAACAACAAGGCCCTAAAGGTTGCAACCTTTGGGGCCTTGTACCCCCGCCCGGACTTGAACCGGGATAGCAAACTTAGGAGGTTTGTGTTCTATCCGCTTGAACCACGGGGGCTTGCCGGTATTATAACATTGGGGAAGATTCCGACAAGCGCCGGGGGAACTGGCGTCTCAATAAAAACCTCTGAGCACCAGCGGCAGATAGGTGCGCGCTCCGCCCACCAGCAGGCGAATTTGAGCCGTTTGTTTAAAGTAATTGGCGCCGGTCGCCTCGATGACATACCAGGCCGTGGTGGCGGGGCCGGTATGCGTGGCCGTGAGGGTGATGCAACTACCCGCAACCAGGGTGGGCGAACTCAAGCTCAGATGTATATCCGGTGAGGCGGCAGTGACAGTGACCGTCACGGGATAGGGTAAATCGGCCGGCAACACCGCGAGCTGATACGTAGCAGTTCCACCAGGGTCTATCGCTTTGGCCGTCGGCTGCGCCTGGATGGTAAAGCCGCCCTCATAACGCCCCACATCAAAGGCGGCGCCCCGACGGGCATCAACCAGATGAAAATTGTTGATTTGTCCCGCCAATGAAGCGGGCAAGGAGACTGTCCCCCGATCAATGGCAAGCGCGCTCTGCGCGGTGAGGTGAAAAGAGGGCCGCGCGTTACTGAAGAGATTGTGATCGCCTAAGTCAAAACTCCAGAAAGCCGGGTCGCCACCGGCGCCAGAATCCTCCCAGGGCGTATTCGCGCGGACTTGTGCGATGGTTTTTTGGGTGGCGCATGAAGTCGTCCCACATAAGGCGAGTAGCCCGCTGGTGGTAGTGGCGCGCCAGCCATTGTTGTAGTATAGATTGTAGTCAATGGCGACGTTGTTGAGCTGGGTCGCATAGTTGAATGAAATCCCGGTCATTTCATTGTTGATAAGCACATTGTTCTTAACCTGGGTGTTAACGTTGCCGTGGGTGTCGTCGTCTATCCCCTCAAAAGCAAAGCCGTGGAGGTTATTGGCAGCAACATTGTTCAGATACAAGATTTCACCGTCGCGCCACTCGCCGGAAAACATGTATCCGGCATACGCATTGTTATAGGCGACATTCCGGTAGGCATGAACGCCACTGGACATATCCATATATACTCCAAAACCGCCCATCCCCTGGATGATACTACCGGCGCCGCCCATCCAGCGTTGACGTTTTTCCGCAGCATAAGCCCAGCCAAAATTACTGCGGAAGACATTGCCGGTAATCAGAATGTCCTTAAACACATGACCATCAGGCGGCAGCCCCCATACTTTCAGACCGCCGCAGTCGGTCGCCAACTGGCAGGCCTTCTCAAAGATGTTATCTTTAATGAGAATTCTGCCGGTTTTAATTTCATCCGCAGTAAACCCATAGGTGCGGCCGGATTGAATGACCGATCTGAGAAATTGGACGCCGTTATGAGCCACGTGATGCACGTAGTTCCCTTCAAAAGTGAAATCCTGCGCAAAGAAGAACGCCGCTCCGGTCGAATTGTCACCATCCGAGCGAAACCCCAGATGATGCATGTGGTTGTTACGGATGACCGTATTCACAATTCCCGGATGGGTGAAAGAATCGGCGGCCGCGTTATTGCCCCACCAGTACAAAAAATGAACGGCTTCATTGTCAATATAGGCAATTTCCGACTCTTCTATCGTAAAGTCTTTGGTGATATTTTTCCGCGAAGCGGCGGCGCTCACCGTGTGCTCCACAAACACCCCCCAACCGGCATAGCGGATCGTCACGTTGCGCACTGTGTTCCCATAGGATTGATGGGCATCCTGGTTAGCCTGATAAATGGCGCTGGCATTAAAACTTTCAAACCACAGACCATCCAGGGTGATATAGGAACGGTTACGCAGGTTGAAGCCGTAGTCAAGACGCAAAATTTCAAATTTTCTATTGGCGGGATTTTCCGAGTTGAGCGGCCACATGTATAAGCGTCCGGTAGCCACATCGTACCACCATTCACCGGGATTATCGAGCAAATAGGGTTTGTTTTCGACATAATATTTGCTCCCCCAACCCAACCCCGGTACCCCGGAACCTGAATTGTACTCACAGTTCCGATCCACTGTGACGCGACCGGCGGCCACATTGTGCGCCGTAATTTTACGCCGGTAGATATAATGCCCCTGAACGGTATCCAGAGCCACGATGGTGCCGCCCGTCAGATCGCCCAGGGAGGTGAGATTGCCCGGCTCAATAGCCGCCGGTTCGCTGTCATTCGTGATATCGGTCAGGCGGGTCAGGGAGCGCGACGCCGTATCACAATTGTGATTCGCGTTGGTGATCGGATCGCATGTAGCCGCGTTGGATCCGCCATCGGCAGCCCACCATAGCTCGTGTTGCTTCCACTCGCTGGCAATATACCAATCCGGTTCACGCGCCACCGGCAGCCGAATCCGATTAGTGGTGATGTCAAACACGAAACGCGGCGACTCCGTCAGTCCCCAGGACGAGAGGTCGGTGTAATAGATGTCAGCCGGGTTCACCGTGGGCGGCAGGCCAATAGTGTTGCTGGTCAAGGGCGTCCAGGGGAAGGCGGTCGTAGCCGTCGAGCCGCGAAGGATGGCCGTGCCGGGACCATTCTCGGCCACGTAACGAATAGGGGCGCCGGCGAGGCCGCTCATGGCCGGCGTGACCGTCTCCCGGTAAACGCCAGGCAAAATGTGGACCGTAGTTCCCGGCCCCGCCAAATCCGCGGCGCGCTGGAGGGTGCGTAGAGCGGTATCCGCCGTCAGGCCATCGGCAGCGTCATTGCCATTATAGACATCCACCCACAAATCGTCATACCGCGGCACCTGGAAAGAAATATCATCGAAAATCACATAACCACTGGGCGAGCCGGCTACAATCGGCCCCGCCTGACCCAGCTCAATAAAGTCGCCAGGCGCCGTATGCACAACATCGCCGGACTGCGCCATCAAGACATCATCAATCCACACCGCTACCCACGCGTTTATCTTGTACCCAACCGTGATTTTTTGCCAGCCGTTTTTTACATTGAACTTCCCTGCTTGATAATCGTAAAAATACCCTGAAGCATTGGGCCACGCCAGGAAACCCTGATAACTTTGCCCGGCAGGCTTACGGAGGTACAGCCCCACAATAGGCGGCCACCAATCGCCCGTGGCGCTGCCGATGCGCAGCAAATTCAGGGCGCTATCCGGGGGCCACCCATTCTGCGCCGGCTCCGGCAATGAAACGTTGTGTGGATTAAACCAAAACGTCAAATACCCCTCTTGCACCCGCGCAAATTCGCTGCGATAGATATAACTTGCGGTTGAATCGGGTAAGACGGCCAAACCGACCGAGTTATTCACGCCGCCGGTGGCAAGGATATGCAGATCCCCTGCGGCGACGGTATTCCAGTCAGCCAAGCTGCGCAGCTCAAAATTCTCACTGAGCAAACTGACAGTAGGTGGAATGAGTGGCGGCGCCGGCAGCGGCGTCGCCGCGAGTGGCGCGACAGCAAGCACGCTTACAACGAACCCTGTCAGCAGCGCCAATACCAGGTTTTTCCTTCTTGCTTTCATGAACCGTTCCTCTCCTTTATTGATGATGCCATCGTCAAAAATCAAATGGCACCCGATGCCGGTTCGAGTGGAAGCGCAGTTTTACCTTCAAAGCAACGCCCCTACCCTGGGCCGAGCCGGCAACGGGCATTAGTTCACGACCAGCCCCAAACGCGCAAATTGCTCCGGCGGCGCGTCGCTCTCCCGCAATAACTGGATGAGCAAAGCTGTCATACGCGCCTCCAACGCCGGATCATCCAGCGGATGCTCCTGGGCCGGGTCGGTTTCCAGGTCGAAGAGCAAGGAGCCGGCGTGATACGCGCTGCTCCAGCCGGTGCGCGTGGCGATTTTCAGCGTGCGGCAGTCCTTGGTGAAAGAGAACGGCTCGGCCAACTGCATGTCCTGCAATTCGCCCACGGCGAAGGTGCGCCGCATGTGAGTGGGCATCAAAGTATATTCGTAGAGTGGCGCGTTTTCCGGCGTGACGGGCGCGCGCATGTAAACGTAGCGTCCATCGGTCACGTTGACATGCCCCCCATGCACGCCATAAAGCGCGCCGGCGCGCAACGGCGCGGCGGCCACAACCGAGTGCGACAAAGGAATCCCCTGCATATCCGGGGTAAGCGGCACACTGAAAAACTCCAACAACGTCGGCCCCCAATCAATATTCTGCACCAGCGCGTCACAGACCTCCCCCTTACGCTGGGTGCGCGGATCCCACATGAAGAGCGGTGTATGCGCCACCTCGCTGTAAAACGGCTGGACGCACTTGCCCCACCAATCGTGCTCTCCCAGCAAAAAGCCGTGATCGGTGCAGACAAGGAGCAACGTATCGTCCCACATAGCCAACGCATCCATCAAATCCAGCACTTTTCCGAGATAAGCGTCGCACATACTGACGAGGGCGGCTTGCTCATAACGCATGTGTTGCACCTGTTCCGGCGTCTCTTGCACCCGGCGATAGGGCGGCCAGTCGAAATGCGGGCCGTCATAGGCGTGGGGATACAAGTCCTTATAGGCTTGCGGCGTAAAGTACGGCTCGTGGGGAGCGAACGACTCGATCTGTAGCAGCCAGGTATCCTGGTCAACATTTCTGCGAATAAACTCCATGCCCTTCGCAAACGTTCTCGCCAACGGATGGCGCTCCTCCTGATCCATATAGGCGCGATTGACCCAGTCCTGCCGCCACAACGGCCCGGCGTGCGGCGCAACACATTCGGGAATCTCCGGGTCGGCCACCTGCCCGATCCACGGATCCCCCTCCTGCCCGCGCACGGCCTCCCAAGTGTTATAACGGGTGTGATAAGAGGCGCCGCCTTCTTCCCAATAGTGATAATGATCGCTGACAAGGTGGGTATAGACGCCATGTTCCTTGAGAATTTCCGGCGTAGAATCGTCAAAAGGCTCGATTGGCCCCCAACTGCGATGCAGGAAGTTATAGCGCCCGGTATGCAGCTCGCGGCGAGCCGGCATACACGGCATACTGCCCGCGTAGTTATTCGTAAACCTCACCGTGCGCTCAGATAGTCGCTGAAAATTGGGGGCGTGGACCCAATCACAGCCATAGGGCGGCAACAACCGCCGACTAAGAGAATCAAATAGAACCACAATCGCTTTCATCATATCTCCTTCGAAAATAGTCCGGTAGTCGTCAGTCGGATAGTCGCATAGTCAAAAAACTCTGCGCCTCCGCGTCTCTGCGTTCTTTGCGGTAGAATTCCACCTATGTGCCTAAGTCCTGTACTGGTTTCTGAACACCTATCGTTAACACCCCAGAATCACCCCGGTTTCCCATTTTCCTCCAGTTTGAGATACTGCTTCTCCAGGCGGTTCAACCGCGGAAGGGATGATCAGCATGGGCGCTTTCTGCCCTTCCACCGCGACTTCGTGCAGCGCGCCACGCTGCAAAAGCACGTCAATGGCAGTACTCAATTCCTGATGGCTCCATTGGAGAACGTGGAAGATTTTGCCGATCATAACGCGGTCGCTGCATACCACGCTATCTACATATTTCCGGATCAACGTCTGCTGCGACTGAGCGCGGCTGAGACGGTGGGCGCGTTCCGGCAAATCAGGGAAGTGACGTTGCAAAATCTCGTAGATAAAAGAGTACCGCCACGCGCCTACCTCCGCCACGCCGACGGGGATCACCTTCAGGCCGACCTGCAAATCCAGCAGCGCGCGCTCGAAGCGGGCCTTGGCGCTGTCGGCGCTCATCCGCGCCTCCTTGCGCAGCCGCACCGTGTCGAGCGGCCCGTTCTCCAGCAGCGCTTCGTAGATGTCTTTGGCCTCAGCCGTGATTTGACCGCTGCGGTATTCGTCTATGTAGTCCGTCAGCTCGCCAAAATTTTCACTGGCAGCATACACAGACGGCAGCAACTCCAACGACACCAACGTCGCCCGCCGCCGCAGCAGCTTGCCGTAGTACCACCACTTCTTGCCCAGCGCGCCATCCTTCCAGCCCCATGTGACATGACCGGGATCGTCGTGTTCATCGGCGACGGGGCGATCCCCCGCCACTGCAACCCACAGACTGGGCAGTTCCACCTCTTTGATCGGCCAAAAGTGACAGAAGCCGACCTCCTCCACAAACGCGCGTGCCTCTTCCACCGTCTTCAAGCGGCGTTCCGCCGTGCTGCGATAGAGGTAGCGGCGCTGCGCGTCAATCCATTCCGGTGAGATCTTTTGCATCCTCTACATTCCCCATCCACTGAATCGGCTCGCCAGGTTGGCAAAAACGATCCCGCCCAGGCGAAAATTCTAGCCCATGTCAAGCCTATCATAGCATCAAAAGCCTCTTTGCAAAGCGGTTTTTGCGCCGATTTGCACCTTACGAGTGCCGTTGTATACTGTGAGTTAGGTCTACCACTTCATGAAGAGATGACAATGCAAACAAGCGACCCA
>Ga0116144_10001705_pt1 | contig 25471 bp, 18 predicted proteins | sample AD_UKC035_MetaG_FD_89746 | JGI IMG/M metagenome (GOLD analysis project Ga0116144, IMG submission 89746) | Active sludge microbial communities of municipal wastewater-treating anaerobic digesters from USA - AD_UKC035_MetaG | ecosystem: Engineered > Bioreactor > Anaerobic > Digestate | place: USA...
AAATTTTTCGAAATCGCGATCGAACGCCAGGCTTCTGACCTGCACCTCAAGGCAGGTTCGCCACCTCTGATAAGAGTCGGTGGGCGCCTGATTCCACTGCCTGAAGAGCCGCTTGCCTACCAGGAAATGCCAAACCTCTTTTTGCCGTTGATGGACGTGAAGGCGCAGAATGATCTGCGCAGTCTGCACGAGGCCAACTTCATGGCCAGATATAAAAACCGCTGGCGGGTGCGCGCCTGTATTTTCAGCCAGCGCGGCTGTCTCTCGGGAGCTTTCCGTTTTATTCCGCTGGCGACGCCGTCGATCGATTCGCTCGGTCTGCCGCCCCTTCTCAAGGAAATCGCCACGCGACCGCGCGGCCTGTTCCTGGTCACCGGGCCGGCAAACTCTGGCAAAACCCACACGCTCGCAGCAATTGTCAACGAGATCAATCGCATGTCGGCCCGGCATGTCATTACCATCGAAGACCCGATCGAATTCGTTTACCGCGAACGCAAGTCGATTTTTACGCAACGTGAAATCGGTGTGACAGCCAATTGCTACCACAGTGCCCTGATGAATGCCCTGCGTGAAGACCCTGATGTAATTCTCGTCGGTGAAATGCGCGATGTCGATACCATCGAAATGGTTCTGACTGCCGCTGAAACCGGTCATCTGGTGCTTTCGACCCTGCATACGGTGGGGGCGGTGCAGACGATTGACCGTATCATCAACATGTTTCCCGGTCACCGCCACGAAGAAATTCGCACCCAGGTATCCATGTCGCTGATCGGTATCATTTCGCAGATTCTGCTGCCGAGTCTGCACAAGAAAGAGCGTGTCATGGCTTACGAGATGATGATGATGAATTCGGCAATGCGCAATATGATTCGCGAAAAGAAAACCAATCAGCTTAAGTCTGCATTGATGCTGGCCCGCAAAGATGGCTGCAAGACTCTCAAGGACTCGCTCACTGAAATTCTCAAGGATGAACGCGTAGACGGCAAGCTTGTCTCGACGATCATGAAGGAGATTGTAGAATGAGCCACCATAAACATGATCGTCAACACCGGCATGCTGAGCCCGAAATCGAAGCTTTTCGCTATGTGAAGGCGACGCGCCGACTGCTCAAGCCATCAACTACGCGGCTAGAGGGCATGGTCAATGAAGACTTTTCTGATGAATTGAAATTTGAATCTCTGTTGAGTCTCGGCCGCATCGGTGACCCTGAGTCATTGCAGACACTTGCCAGAGCTTTTCAGGAATACCCTGATTATATTGAACCGGTGACCGCCCTGGGCCATTACCGCAGCAGTACTCCGGTTGCAAAGCTGCTTGAGCGCCTTCAAGACCCCGATTCGCTTTATAAAGAAGAAATCGTCAGAGTTCTCGGTGAGATCGGCGATCCCATGGCAACCCGACCGCTGATGGAGCTGCTGCGTGACGAAGACCGCATGGTGCGGTATTATTCGGCCCGCGCCCTGCACAAAATGGGTGGTCGTGATGTGGTTCAGGCCCTGTGCGGCCTGCTTAACGACCCTGACGAATGGATTGTCATCAATGTTCTCGAAATTCTCTCAAAAATGCGCGACCCCGAAGCGATTCCTGCACTGGTCGGTCAGTTCGAAATTGCCCGTGATTCAAGATTGAAGGCGATTATCATCTCATCGCTGGCACCTTTCGCTGAAGGGCGTCTGCTGAAGACTTTCGAAAGTGGGCTGGCCTCGTATGATCCGCGTATTCAGGCCAATTCAGTCGAAGCGGTTTCGCTGCTTAAAATTCCGGCACTCGAAATGAAGCGCAAGCTCAAAAAATTTTACGGGCATCCGAATAACCGTGTCAGGGCTAATCTGTGCATTGCCCTGGCTAATGCTGATGCCGAAGCGGTTACCGAAGAACTTGCAGCAATGCTGCAGAGCCGCGATGCGCCGACCCGGCGCTCGGCCGCCTATGTTCTCGCAAGAATCAATAACCCGAAACGCGAAGAATATGTGCATCAGCTGCTTGCCGACGAAAATTTCGGTGTGCGGAAAATGGCTCTTAAAGCAGCCCTGGAACTTGGAGATATGGTGGGTGTCCGCGAGATCCAGCCGCTTCTCGCTGACGAAAACCAGTGGGTGCGCCGGGAAGCTGTAGAATGTGCAACCCGCATTGCCGATTTCCCTGACGATGCGATTATCGGCCTGTTCAAAAAAGAAGATAGCCCGCCGGTGGTTGAATATCTTCTCAGATATATCGTTGATCGCCGTCTTACAGCTGCAATACCGCTGATCTTTGAGCGCATCAAAAAAGAGCCGGAAGAGGAACTGCCCTGGCTGATTGCGGCTCTAGGGCATCTTGGGGCCCGTGAAGAACTCGGCAAAGTCAAGAAGTTCCTCGGAGCTGTGCGCTCGGGTGTCTATTCAGAATACTATAAGGCCCTGTTGCTTAACGGTGATCTCAATGTTTTTGAAGAGCTTGCTGCCGGCCTGAAAGACAAGAAACGTGAAGCCGAGCTGCAGGTGTGGGTAAAAATTGCCGGAGTGCTTGGCGAATTCGTGCAGCAGACCGACGCTTTTTCGCGGGTTCTTCTCAATGCTCTTGCCGAAGAAGTAAAGCGCGACATGGAAGGCATCGCAACTTTCGATTCGCCGGCACCGGTTTCGGCGGCGGCAGACTCAGAAAGCCTCATGAAAGAAGGCCTGGCTTTTTTCGACAGTCGCGATTTCAACCGGGCGAAAGCAATCTTTGAACAGCTCTGCAAAGAAGACAGCCATAACGCTGACCTGGCGTTTTATCTGGCAAGTTCGCTCTATAATCTCGGCGACATGACGCGTTCCCAGGAAATTCTTGAAAAGACTATCGGTCATCAGCCTGCTCATATCGAAGCCGGAATCCTGCTCGGGCAGATTTATTTCCGTCGCAAGGAATGGGGCAGACTGGCCAGTTGCTATGAAAAGCTCAAAAAATACGTTCCTGCTGACGACAGAAAAAATGTTATCAGGGTATACGGGGCGCTTGGCCTGGCATACTTCAACCAGAAAAAGTATTCAGAGGCGATAGAGGCTCTGAACCTTGGTTTGCAGGCTAATCCCCGCGATTTGTCCTCGTCTTATCATCTTGCTCTTTGCTATTATTCTATCGGTGAGACCGAAAAGGCGAGAAGAATTCTCGAAACGCTGCGCAAGACACTGCCGGCCGACAGTCAGGTGTTGAAAAATGTTATAGAACTGCTGCAGCGCATTTAAAAGTAAAATAACTGAAGAGGTCAGGAAATGTCAGAATTAATGAAGGTTTGTCAGCTGGTAAAGGTTAAAGGTGCTTCAGATATGCATCTTTTCCCGGATCAGCCGGTTTTTTACCGCCTGAATGGCCAGCTTGAAAAGCTTGATTCGGTTCAGCTGAGTGAAGATCAGATCAAGAAGATCATTCTCGAAACCAGCACGCCAAAAGCCCGCGAAATTCTCGGCAAACAGCGACAGGTCACCTACGCCGAAGAAGTGCCGACTGTCGGTCGTCTGCGCTTCTCGGTATTTCTCGACAAGGGCAAGTTTGCACTGGCAATACGCTTCATTAACGAGAAATTCTTCGATCTCGATGAACTCGGTTTTACCGAGGGCGTGCGCAAGGTCATCTCGCAGCCATCAGGCCTGATTCTCGTCGGCAGCCCTTCCTGCGAAGGCAAAACCAGCACCATTGCCGCGATGCTTAATTTTATCAATCGACATTTCGAAAAGAGTATTTTTACCATCGAAAACCCGGTCGAATACGTCTTTAAAGACGACAAGGCCGCGTTCATTCAGCGCAGTATTCCGGTAGATATCTCGAATTTCTACAATGGCCTCTGCGAAGCCTACCGCGTCGACCCCGACGTTGTCGTTTCAGACTCTATAAACTACCCCGATGCCATGGATCAGGCACTGACCCTGTGCGAGTCAGGATGCATGGTTATAGGTTCAACCGAAGGCGGTGACTGCCAGCAGATTCTTGAGCGCCTCATCAACTGCCGGGAACCGGCCGATCGCGAGGCTCTGCGCGCCAGAATCGCGGCGCAGCTGAAGATGATCATCAGTCAGCGACTCGTACCACGCGAAGACAAAAATGGCCGGGTGGCGATTTTTGACATTATGATCAATACTCCGCAGATGAAAGCACTGGTTCGCAACAACAATATGAGTATGTTCAGGGCCCTTCAGGGGCAGGGTGAAATTGCCGGTATGAAAACCTTCGACTCTCAGCTGGCGCATCTGGTCAGAAAGCGCATTGTCAGCCAGAAGGTCGGTTCTGATTTCGCGATCGATAAATCGCGAATCAACAGCTGAAAGGAGTCTGAAGCATGGATATCAGGAAAATGATCGAGAAGGTTAAAGCTACCGGTGGCACCGAACTGCACATCAAGGTTGGAGCCAAGCCTCTGATGCGTAAAAATAAGTTTCTGCGCCACATGGATCTGCCGGTTCTGCACGAAGACGATATGAGCACTCTGATAAAAGATCTTCTCAGCGCCGAAGAGCAGCAGAAATTTGCCAAAATCAGTTCATTTGAGGCGAATTTTTTCGGCAAACCACCGTGCAATTTTCGCCTGACCCTTTTTCACTCACAGCAGAAGCCCGTTGCTCTGATAAAGATCATCAACAGCAAAATTCCGAGTCTCGAAGAAATTCGTTTCCCCGATTCGCTGGTTCAGTGTATCGACGCCAGAAAGGGCATTTTTATTATTGCCGGCCCGGCCAGATCAGGTATCTCGACTTCTCTCGCCGCGATGGTTGAGCGTATCAATCAGCAGCATCAGCGACATGTGCTGATTATCGAAGATCCGATCGAATTTCATTTCGAGCAGAAGCGCAGTCGCATTTCACAGCGCCAGTTCCGCAAAGATATTTATCTGATCGAGCAGGGCATCAATTTTGCGAAGCGAATGGATGTTGATACGCTTGTAATTGGCGATCTTAAACGCGAGATTCCTTTCAGAAACATTGTTGAATACGTAGCGGGCGGCCATTTTGTGATTCTGAGCATGCAGACACTCGGAATGGTGAATACGCTCGAAAAGTTCATCTTTTCATTTCCCGAGTCAGACCGCGAATATGTCTGCCAGGTTCTCGCCGAAAATCTGCAGGGTATCTGCTCGCAGGCTTTGATTTCTGACACCGGCGGCAAACGTATTGTGCCGGTTCATGAAACTCTGGTGATGAACAATACCGCCATGAGTATCATTCAGAAAGGAAAATTTCGCAGCTTGAGCCGAACATTACCAGTCTTGGGCCTGGCAGCCAGCTGTTTTCGCAGGCAGTGCAGAAATTAAGTCTCAAGAACGATCTCGAACGCGCTGCGGGCGAAGACTTTCTTGATTTTTACCGGGGAACCAGAGGTTAGCAGTTATGAAAACAATCAGCCGGCGTGCCTTTACCCTTGTCGAAATGAGTGTTGTCGTTGCCATCATCGGCATTCTTTATTCAACTGTGGTGCCGATGTACGGAAAAACGATTCTGCGTGCCAGAGAAACCGCATTGAAGAACAGCCTGCATACTTTCAGAACCACTCTGAACAACTATTATAAAGATCACGAGAAATGGCCTGAAAGTCTTGAAGCTCTGGTGCGTGATGGCTACATCAGAGCTATTCCGGCCGACCCGTTTACTGAGAAGACCGACACCTGGAAAACCGTTTCGTCAGAGCCTGACGTCGCGGATGTCTATGACGTCAAATCGGGTGCCGAAGGGGTAAGCCTCGACGGAGTGAGCTATGCCGATTTCTGACCGCCGCGGCATTTCGCTGCTGGTGGTAACCGTAGCGGTGATTCTTCTGGCTGTTGGCCTGAGTGTTGTTATTCCGCGGGCCGATCTCGAAGTCAGAAGGCGGCACGAAGATGACCTGCGCTTTATGCTCGGTGAATTCAGGCGTGCGGTTGTGCGTTTTGAACGCTGCCATAACCGGCAGCCGCAGAGTCTCGATGAACTTCTTCGCGATGCTGAAGGTCGGCGGTTTCTTCGGCGTGCCTATATTGACCCGATGACCGGCAGTTTTGACTGGCAGACGGGTATCGATGCCAGCGGCACTTTTACGGTAAGATCAGCCTCGACGCAGCCCGGAATCAACGGCGTGCCCTACAGCAGTTTTCGCTGAAGGATCAGCTCTGGCTTGAAGATTTTGCCAGAAGATTGCGGGCGAACTCAAGGCCCTGATTGTCAGTCTGACCCAGCATGCGGGCGATTTCCTCAACCCTTTCGCTGTCTTTGACTCTTCTGATGCTGACCACGGTGGCGCCCGAATCAACCGTTTTGGTGACTGTAAAATGGTGGCTGCCCTCTTTGGCGATCTGGTGCAGATGGGTTACCAGAAGTACCTGCTTTTCGCTGCCCAGACTGCGCAGACTTTCGGCAACCGCTTCAGCAGTCTTGCCACCGATACCGGCGTCAATTTCGTCGAAAACCAGAGTCGGCAGAGCATCGCAGCTTGCCAGAACCTTTTTGATGGCCAATGCTACGCGCGAGAGTTCGCCACCCGAGGCAATTTTGCGCAGCGGGCCACCCGGAGCGCCCGGGTTAAGAGAGACGCAGAATTCGATGTTTTCTGCGCCTGAGGCGGCAGGACTGACAGGCGTCAGCTCAGCTCTGAAAACGGCAGCATTGAAACCAAGACCGGCCATTTCCTGCGACACTTTTTTGTTGAGTGCCTCAGCCAGTTTCTGACGTTCTTTGCTGATGCGCGTGGTCAGTTCTTTGAACTGCCGGTCGACCGCATCATATTCCTTTTTCAGGCGATCGCGTGTCTGATCAGGCGTCATCAGTTCTTCGAGTTCAAGACTTATACTTTCTTTGAGAACAAAAAGACCCCTGAAATCAGTCGCATGTTTGCGGCAGGCTTTGGAAAAGGCCATCAGTCGTTCCTGCACCTGCTGCAGCCTTTCTGGGTCGAGATCTGTGCTTTCGGCCATAGTTTCAAGATCTTTTTCGAGGGCTTTTAGTTCATAATAAAGATTGCTTGAGCGTTGAAAGCAGTCTTCAAGTCTGGTGTCGTAGCCGGAAATCTTTTTCAGCTGCTCAGAAATGCGGTAACTCTGCATGGTGGCGCCGACGCCTTCGTCTGTGCCTGATAGAAGGCCGACTGCAGTCTGCAGGCAGTTAATGATCTGCTCTGAATGGCTCAGGCGCTTGAGGTCTTCTTTTAACAGATCTTCTTCGTCGGGGCTCATCAGATTAAGGGCTGTCAGTTCCTGGATGGTTGTCTGCAATTCGTTTATGCGGGCAGCAGACTGCTGATTGCGGTTTTCGAGTTCGAGCAGTCTTTCGGTAAGCTTCTGCCGGTCTTTAAAAACCTGTCGCAGTTCAGCAAGGTTGTTCTTGTGGGCCGTGCTGCCGGTGCGGTCGAGCATTTCCTTCTGAACTTCAGGTAACAGCAAAGTCTGGTGCTCGTTCTGACCATGGATTTCCATAAGATGGTTGCCAAGCTGCTTTAAGAATGCCGCATTGGAAAGAATTCCGTTCACCAGAACGCGCCCGCTGCCTTCGTCTTTAAATGTTCTTGTAATAGTAAGAATCTCTGGCGACTCTTCATTGCCAAAACCTGATTCTTCGAGAAAATCAGCCAGTTCTTTCTGGCCGGCAATAGAGAATTCGGCCTGCACCTTTGCCTGGGTCTGACCTGGAAGAACAAGGCCGGCACGGGCTTTTTTGCCAAGCAGCAGCTTTACGGCCTCGAGCAGAACGCTTTTGCCTGCACCGGTTTCGCCGGTGATTACGTTGAGGCCGGCAGAAAACTCAAGTTCAGCCCGGTGCATAAAGAGAAAATTTTCAAGGGTGATGGCTTGGATCATTATTGTGATTGCAGGCGCTTAAAAAACTCCCAGGTTTTTTGACAACCCGGGTTCAGCCGGAGTCCAAAACATTTTTCTGACGCCGGAAGCAGTATTGCCTGCCCTTACGGTGGAAATTTCTTTCAAAGTATTGCGAATATTGCTTTTGCGGGTTTCAGCCGGAGTATTCTGGCGCCTGAGAGCGCTGATCTGTGTCGGATTGATTGGACCTTCAAGCGGCAGAAGGGGAGGTGGTTGAAGTGTCTTGACTTTGGCAGATGCCAGGACAATCGGTTCCTTGAGTGGTTCGGTTTCTTCGCTTTCAATCTGCGGGCCGGCATAATTAAGGGTTTCGAGCCGGGTGCCAGGATAATAGAAGGCAAGAATCTGGCGGGCACTGTAACCGATCAACGCCATGCCGATCGCGCCATCCTGACACATGCCAACGCGGTGTCCGTAATTTTTGTGCTCAAGCTTGCGTGCATTCCAGGGCAGCGGTTTTACCTTGAGGCCAGCTTCGGGTTTTGGCAGTTTGCCGGTTGGCTGGCTCTTTTTGAAACGGTTGCCGTATGAACAGAAAGATTCTTCACCCGGGGTGCCGTCAAAATGGCTCATGAGATAGGGGATCTCACTGCCTGACCAGGCAGCTTTGCTGCTGATGAGATAGCCACCGCAGTTTGAGTGATAAACTGTGTTAGCCGGGGCTTTGGCAAAACTGAGAATCTGTCCTTCGGTCTTGCGAACTGCTTTTGCTGCCAGAGGCGTTTCTCTGACAATGCCGGTATAAACCTGGCAATGAACTGTATCACATATCTGGTAGCGTGGGTTGGGGTGACGATTGATGTGGCGCACCGCGTAGGTACGGGCTGCGATTGTCTGGGCCTCCTGCGCGGCATCTGGTGCTTTGACCCATATTTCGCACGGAACAACCGACTTGAGGTAGTCTTCCATGTCGACATGGTTCACTGCCAGCAGACCACCACGCTCGGGGGCGAGGGAGATGCTGCCGCGGTAGGTTTGAACTTTGCTGTTGCCGCTTCTTATTTTGAGGTTGATCGGCATTCTGCCAACGGCAGAAAACAGCAGTTCAGTATTGGTAAAATAAAGAGTCTTGCGATCGTCGATGTTAAGCTTCATCTGACCGTCTTTTAACAGCGACAGGCTTGTCTGAACAGCTTTTCCCGAATAAACCGCGTGGTTTTTCGAGCGGTCAAATATCTCGATATATCCGGTGCTGGGTTCGACTGTGAAAGTCTGAGGACAGCCAAGTTTTGTCAGGCCGACCTTGACGATCCTTGAAACATTAAGATATGACGCTTCGCAGCTTGAAGAGCAAAAAAGAGAAATAAATGCCACGAAGAGTACCGAAACAAAATACTGCTTTTTTGAAGTCATGCATGGATTCTAAACTACAATGACTTCCACGTCAATACCCCGTGCATAGTCAGTGATAATGCAGCTTAGAGACCAGCACGATGCAAATCTATTTTTTTGTTGCCGTATAACCCAGACTGTTTATTGTATTAACAACTGTTTCCGGGTTTACCCCGTGCCCGCTGACCATGGCAAGCTTTTCTGAAAGCATGACATTTGCGCCGACAACTCCCGGTATTTCAAGCAGAGCATTTTTTACCGCTTCGGCACATTTGCCGCAGCTCATGCCTTCGACCGCAATCGAAATGCTTTCACCGGCGGGATTATTCTGATCGACACCAGAGCAGCTTGAACATGCCGAACATTCACTTGACTGCTCGCGACTTTTTATTGTGCTGAAGAGCATCACAACCAGCATAAATATTGCTGAGCCAATCTCAAGCATACTCAGCTCGGTATGACAGGCGGGAGTTATTGCATTCAAGCCGGCTTCAGAGAAGCGTTGGGCAAAAAGGTCGAGGGCGTAACCGCCCGCAAGCGAGCCAAAAATAACTGTGGCAATATAAATGGCAGCCGAAGCTCGACCAAGAATTTTCCAGACGACTGAGATGGCTGCCGCGTTGGTGGCCGGCCCCGAAATCAGAAAAACGAAGGCAGCCCCGGGGCTTACGCCCATTTTGATGAATGCCAAAGCAATCGGAATTGAAGAAGTCGAGCATACGTAAACCGGAATACCAATCGCAAGCATTATCAGCATAGTGACGTGGTAATTGCCTATCCAGGCTGCTATGGTATCGCCTGAGAGAAAGGTAGAAAGCAGACCTGCAATGACGATACCTATGATCAGGGCCTTGGCAATCTCAGACGGAAGGGTCAGAAAAGCATAGCGCAGAGCCGCCTGCACCTTTTCGCCAATCGTCAGCGAGGCCGTGTCGATTGCCTGGTTGCCGGTAGCAGCAATTCTGGTCATGTCTTCTGGGTCTGTCGCTGAAACCACAAGACCGCCAAAAATGCCGGTTATCAAGGCCGCGAGGGGTCTGAAAACTGCGAAAAATGGGCCCAGAAGACCCCAGGTGGCCATAATCGAATCGACTCCCGTCTGCGGTGTCGAAATCAGAAAGGCCGTGGTTGCACCCTTGCTGGCGCCATGCCGGCGCAACGAGGCCGCAACCGGAATTACCCCGCATGAGCAGAGAGGCAGTGGCACGCCCAGCAGGGTGGCTTTGACTACGGAACCCGCTTTGCCGGTTCCGAGATGCTGTTCGACCCACCTTGGCGAGATGAAAACCGAAAGAACGCCGGAAACGAGGAAACCCAGTATCAGGTAGGGCGACATCTGACCGAGGACTATCCAGCAGTCATTAATTAATTGCAGTAGCTTGTCCATTTTTAAAAGCCCCTGAGTTGGTATCAATATAAATATACCATCTGCTGCCGAAAAAGCAACCCCTCTGATGTGTCGAAGGCGCGCCTTTATTCAATAATTCAGACCTTTTGCGATGGAACGGCGCGTTTGCGGCAATCGATTTTTCCGAGCGTTATAATCACCGATGCCACAGGATTTTCAGTCGATTTTACCGGTATCAGGCTCAGATGCAGATCAAAGGCATAATTCTCGCCGATGATGTCGCACTGCTCGTTTTCGACCCATTTTTTTTCGCTCATGAGAACGGTCAGTTTGTCACGTAGTTCGACCGGCAAAGGTGCATGCGCAAAATCGACCTCATAAAGTTCATCCCAGGTCAGTTTGAACAGAGTCATGCATTCATCGTTGGCAAATGCTATCTTCTTTTCGTCGTTGATCATCAGCAGCGGCACGTTAACAAAGTTGGCAAAAGCCGAAAAACGCTTCTTTTCGAGCTGAATTTTGTCAATTTTGAGTTGGTCTCTGATTTTAAGAGTATCGGCAACACTGGCCAGACCGGCGACAATCTGATCGACTTCGTTGCCAGTGTGAGATCTGACAGGAATACTGTAGTTCCCGTCACGTATTTTTCTGATTATTTCCATGATTTTCCTGGTCGGCAGCTTGATCTGGTGCGAGATAAAAAACAGGGCAACGAACGCCACAATCGAAGTAGCCAGAGTGGTTAAAAGAAATCTGCTTTGAAAAGCTTTTCTGGTGAGGAGCAGGGCGTCTTTTTTGGCAGTCAGAAGTTGAAGGCTGCGATTTCTGACGTAGAGCAACTCTGTCGCAAGTTTTTGCATGTTATTGTTCAGGTCTGCCTGAATAATCATGAATTCCGCTGATGCAATTCCACCCGTGGTGACCGCTTTCGTCTGACTGGCAATTCTGGCGGCAAGCACGCTGTCAGAGGCTATCAGATGGCCAACTTTTGCGATGAATTCAAGCGAGTCGTCACGCAGTGCCAGCGCCATTCCAGATGCTTCAGACCTGACTTCGTCGTCTCGCAGAGGCTTGAGTTCATTCACTTTCTGGCGCAGTTCATGGCATTCTCTGACGTTTTTTTCAGTCGTCAGAAACCACCTGATATCGTTTTCAAGGCTGGATCTGACGCTGTTGTCGAATGAGTAGACATGATAGGCCGAAAAGAAGCCGAAAAAGGCCAATAGGCAGATGTTGAAGACCGTGCCGATCTTAAACCTTTTATCCATAGAAATGCGCATATTGTCAGGCCTCCCCGCTGTCGAGTTCTGAAAGCTGGCGTATCTTTTCGTCGCGGCCAACCAGAACGAGAATGTCATTAGGAGAAATCTTTTCGTCGGGCGACGGCAGATCGTTGAGAACCACCTTTACTATGTTTTCTCCCTTTTCGTTGATTGCTGGTTTTCTTGTTTTTATCGCAATGACGTTAACGCCGTAATGGGCTCTGACATTGAGTTCTTTCAAACTTCTACCGATGAATGCCGCTGGCGGCTCAAGCTCCGTGAGCGAGTGTCCCGAGCTTAGTTTAATGCTTTCGAGAATATGCGGGGAAATAAGCCGATCGGCTATCTGCTCGCCCATCTGTTCCTCGAGCGAAAAAACTTCGTGGGCGCCCACTTCTGAAAGGATCTGCCCCTGCATCTTCGTTAACGCTCTTGAAAGGATTCTGTGAACCCCGAGGCGTTTGAGAATGGCTGTAACGAGAATGCTTGTCTCAATATTGTCGCCGACCGCAACTATGGCAACGTCCAGGTCCTGCACCCCGAGTTCCCTTAAAGCCTTTTCATTGGTGCAGTCGCATTGTACGGCCTGGCTGACATGGTCTTTGACTGCGTCGACCGCTTCTGGATCTTTATCGATGGCCATAACTTCGCCGCCCTTTGCAAAAATAGAGGTGGCGAGTTTGGCGCCGAATCTTCCGAGTCCAATTACCGCATATTGCATTGTATTTTCCTCCTGTCAGCCAACGAGAACACGGGTTTCGGGGTATTGAATACTGACGCGACTGCTTTGAGATGTTATTGAAAGGGCCATAGTTACAGGTCCAGTGCGCCCTATGAACATTAAAACGATTATCAGAAGCTTGCCGATTGCAGTAAGCTGCGGTGTAATGCCGGTTGACAAACCCACGGTGGCAAAGGCCGAAATTACCTCAAAAATTATCTGAATCAGCTGGTGTTCTTCGGTGAGAATCATCAGAAAGGTAAACATTGCCACGAGAGACGCTGACAGGGCGACAATAAGGAACGACTTGAGAATGGTTTCGTCAGGGATGCGCCTGCCTCTGATATTAACCTGGCTTTGGCCCTTGAGCTTGGCTCTGACGAACAAAAACAGGGTTGCAAAGGTGGTAGTTTTGATCCCCCCGCCGGTTGAACCAGGTGACGCGCCGATAAACATCAATATGCACATGAAAAATAGTGTGCTGGTCTTAAGGCAGGTAAAGTCGATCGTATTGAACCCTGCTGTACGGGTTGAAACAGACTGAAAAAGCGCAGCCACTATCTTGTCAAAGGTTGACAGATTATTCATTGGCACGGTGTCGTGTTCGAGCGCCAGAATGCACACGGCGCCGACGATAATCAGAATAAAGCTGACAGTTACTACCAGCCACGTGTGGGTATTGAGGCGTTGATTTTTTGCGCCCCTGAGAAAACTGTTCAGAGAGCCGAGAACTGTGAAACCCAGACCACCGGTGACTATCAATCCCATTATGGTGAAGTTGATCACCGGGTCAGATTGAAACCCCATGAGAGAGTCGGCATAAATAGAGAAACCGGCATTGCAGAATGCCGAGACCGAATGAAAAATTCCCGAAAAAGCTGCCTCTGAGATGCAGCAGTTTTTAAGAATGTAAAGACGCAAACCAATGACGATCGCACCACAAAGCTCGATAAGAAAAGCCCAGAGAAAAATGTCATGCAGTGCCGACTTTAAGCTGACCAGATCAGAAAGGTCAAGCACTTCCTGCATCAGCGAAGAGTGTGTCATGCCCATGCGTTTGCCGGCGATAAGCGAAATGCCGGCCGAAAGCGTCATCAGACCAAGCCCGCCAATCTGTATCAGAGCAATTATGATTATCTGCCCGAAAGTAGAAAAATAGGTGCCCGTATCTTCAACTATCAGACCGGTAACACAGACCGCAGATGTTGAGGTGAAAAGCGCTGTAAGCAAAGATGGTGAGTGATTTGCCGCGACTGAAACCGGCATTACCAGTATAAGAGCCCCAAGTGTGATGACCCCGAAAAAACTTGTGAGAACAAGCCTTGCCGGGCGTCTGGCAATTGAGTCGGCCAGATGACCAAAGGTATACTGATTGAGGTAGTCGGCAAAAATTGCCGCGCCTTGCCTGATAAGAAGAATGTGAACCGCATGTATGCCCTCAAATCCTATCAGAAAGAGCGGTGCAAAAAAAACCAGATCGTAAAAATGGGCGGCAAAAAAGCGGCTGGAAGCTTTAAATTTAAAAACAGAAGCCAGTATAAAAAGAAAATATGAATACAGAAAGAATGATTCAGAAAATTCGATAGCCCTGATATAAAATTCGTATGAGCCGAGCGAGGGCTCGGTTACTACATATATCAGCCCAAGCCAGGCTCCAATATTCAATAGCGCCTGAAAGAAAAAGTGAAAAAGTTCAAACAATTTTTGAATCCCTGCCTGATTATTTCAGATGTTTTTTAACCCGCTCAAGCAGATCTTTTGCCTGGGAGTGACCGGCGTTCATGTTGAGAATTTCGATACAGGCAGCTTCGGCGTTGATCAGGTCGCCAAGCTGAAAAGATGCTTCGGCAAATGCCATTTTCAGTTTCAGATCATCCGGGTGCTTCGCTTTTGCGGTCGCAAGCTTTAAAACAGCTTCAGATCCTTCGCCAAGATAATAACCGGCCTTGAAATATTTGAGCAGTGAATCTGCATCTTTTTCGTCGAGGCTGATGACCTTTTCAAATGCTTCTCTGGCTCTGGCATACTTGCGGTTGCTGTAGGCATTGTCACCAAGAAGAATCAGCGCATCGCGGTAGTCCGGGGCGATTTCAAGGGCTTTTCTCAGTGCTTCTCTGGCTTCAGGACCCTTGTCCTGTGCGAAAAGAGACTGGGCCTGTCTGTATAACGCCACGGCTTCCGGCGCAAAAGTGCCGGCCGATTTTGTTTCTGCCGGCGCATTTACCGGTGTTTTTTCCGGGGCTGCGGAAGACGCTCCTGTATCTGTCTGTGCCTGCGGTTCTTCAATCTGTGGAGTGGCTGATGCCGGTTCTGGTCTAATTGTATTTTTTTGTTCAATATCGTTAATCAGCCTGCCAATACTGGCATGGAATTCTGCCGCTTCAGGTGAAGATGCTGCGGCCGGTGCTGCTGCCAGAGCTTTTTTATAAAGACTGAGCCGCGCCCCGGCATTTTCGCCCGGAATTTGGCTGGCCCGGTCGGCAAGTTTGCGACAGAGATCGAGTGCGGTCGATGTTTTGATATTTGCAATTTTTGCTTCGGCCTTTTCTACTTTCACTTCCGGGTAAGAAAGCTTGAAGGTCAGCGTAAGCTCTGCAAGCCCCGGGCCGGTTTTTGAGAAATCCTCGATAAATACAGCCAGTCGGGTTGATCCGATGCTGGTTTCGGCTATCTGCTGACCCTTTTTCAATTTGACCGTGGTGAATGGGGCGGTGGATGCTGAGGCGATGACATTGCCGGGCTGAACGATATTCAGCGTGAAATGAATGCTTTCGAGGTATTCTTTAGCGGCGCTGCTTTTCCAGGTTTCGTGAAAAAGAACCTCGTGTTTCAGAAATTCGCCTTTGTAGGGAACAGGCTCGGGGAATTCTGCCGCCATCGGGTGCGGGTCAAAACTGAACAGTCGGGTAAATTTCTGTTCTACTGCCTTGTCAGATGCCGTTGCGACGGCAACAGTCATAACAAGAACCAGAAACAGAAGTATAGAGAATCTGTTTTTAAACATATTAAGCTCCTGCAGTTCGCTTTGATTAGCCCAGAGCCCTTTCGAGCATCCGGCTAATTTACGCCAGGTTGCTTATAAAATCAAGCTTCCCCGATTTCCCGTATAGCAGGCATGCTTAACAACAGATTGTGTGAATGCGCACGATATGAAACCGGCTGTTCGCAATATTCTGGAGCTTGTAAACCGGGAACGCAGGCATTGTGAACCTTATATCTCTTCATGACCTTTTTAATAATCGATCTTGAAGGCCAAAGCGGCCATGAAATAAGCAGTCATCGTCATGTAATGTATGGTGGCGGATGCTTTTATTTAGAATTCATTGTGTATGAATCGAACGTCAGCCAGATTTTAATCTTTTTGTTAATACAGAACTTTACAGGAAAGAAAAAGCGAAATAACATAATCTTGGGTTCTCATTATAAAATCCGTTCGTTGTAGAGGAAGAACCCTGTCTGATAATGTCATGGCTTCCTGGCTGTAAGAAAGGCTTATAACCATGAAACGCATTATAATGATGCTGTTGTACATGCTGGTTTTTATTAACCGGACAATTCTGGGGGAGACCGCCACTGCTCCGGGTGAAATATCCCAGCAGACGAATATTCTGTTTCTGGTCGTTCCGGTTCTGATTGTTCTTGTTGCTATTGTTTTGATTAAATCAGGAAAAAAGACTGATTTAAAGGCTGATTCTGTTAAAGAAAGTTCTGCAGACAAAGACGAAGCTGCCGTCAAGCAGTCTGATGGTGAACAAAAGAAACAGTCGGTCAGCGAAAAAACTGATGCGGGCAAAAAGACACAGAAAAATGTGGCTGTTCAGGAAAAGCCTGAAATAAGCCCACTTTCAAGGCTTGCGGCGCTCGAAGCCGAGGCCGGAGAGACTTCCGAGTCAGAATCAAAGCCTGCCAGAGCAAAGGGCGAGCCTGCGGCCAGTTCTTCTGATGGTGTCGGTAAAAAGACTTTGAAGAATAAGGCTGTTGAGGCGCCGCCACTTGCAGGACGTCTTGCAGAGGTTGATAAAGACGTGAACCCTGCCAGGCAATCAGCTGCTGCAACCCCGGAACCAGAAGCAAAGGCTTCTGAAATAGAAAAGAAACCTGACCCAATGTCTGCTGCTCAGGTATCAAGCCCTGCGGCAGAACCACCTGCGGCCCAGGCAGAGGTTAAATCTCCGCAAAATCAAGCGGCTGGCCTGATTCAGCCGAAAGAGCGGCTGATTTTTGCTCTTGAAGGTGATGGAAAGCCATATGAAGCCCAGGGAAACATTATCAGAGTCGGAAGAAAAAAAGAAAACCAGATCTGTATTCCGGCCAACGAAGTCAGTCGCGAACATATTGAAGTTACTGCCAGCAAGGGGCTGGTTTATGTAATGCCCCTGACTGAAACCAACACCACGCGCCTGAATGGCAGAAGCGTTAAAGAAAAACAGGTTATCAAGCCTGGCGATACACTCAACCTGGGTGGCCTTGATTTTATCGTGGTTAAAGCCAGAGCTCTCTGAGCAGGCCCTTCTTTTTACTGTCATTGGCGGCAATAGACGGCACAATAAAAATCAGCCCCGTATTTTGCGGGGCTGATTTTTATTGTGAATATCGTTTGTGTCAGGGCTTTTTGAGGGCGGCTTCGGCCTCAGATGACAATTCTGGTGATGGTTTGGCCTTGAGAACTTCTTCATACATCATTCTGGATTTATTGATGTTTTTGAGTTTATCGTAGCCGCGTGCCGCCTCGGCGTAAGCTTCGGCAATGAATGGGCTGCCGGGATAAAGGACCGGAACCTTAAGGACTTCAAGGATGCCGTTGTCTGTCTCACCGGCTGCGATAAGACTTTTGCCAAGCCACAGGCGTGTTTCCGGTATCGCGGCATCGGTTGCCGGGTAATCTTTGAGAATGCCCCCGAATGATTCAATGGCAGCTTTGTAATCGCCGGTCTGAAAGAGAGAAATACCAGCCGCCCGCCTGGCCATTGGAGCCAGCGGGTGATTCGGTTCTTCGGTCGTAATTGCCTTGTAATGCTGGATTGCCAGAGGGTGGTTGCCAAGACTGCGGGCAATTTCGGCTATATGAAATCGGGCTTCCTGGCGGAAATAACCGGTTGCATCGAGAAGCTGTGAAAAAGCAGCCAGGGCCTGCCCCTGGTCTTTAAGCTCAAGCCAGCTGAGGCCGATTTTAAATATGGCATCTTCGCGTAGTTTGCCTTTGGGGTTCTGGTCTATGTACTGTTGGAATCTGGTGATGGCTTCCTGGTATCTGCCGGCTTTCATCAATACTTCGGCGGCTCTGAAAGTTACCTGTGGGGCAAGTTCATTGCCGGATGCGGTGATTGCTTCGAAAGCGGTAAGGGCATCGGCATAGCTGTTTTGCAGATAGGCCAGTTCTCCAAGTTGATAGAGAGCGTCAAAGCGGGCTTTGCCCTTGGGAAACTGCTTGATGACTTTATTGAAGAAGTCGCCGGCAAGAGTGATGTTGCCGAGATTGAACCAGCATTCGCCGATGCGGTAGATAGCCTTTTCGCGAATATCAGGGTCGACTTTTTCGGAAGTGACCTTTTCGAAATTGGCAATCGCTTCTTTGAAGCGGCCAAGCGAGATGTTAACCAGTCCAGACTGGTAGTGTGCCTCATTAACTTTGTTGCTTTTCGGGTATTTTTTCAGAAAGTCTTCAAATGCCCGCAGGCTTTTTTCGAATTCGCCATTACGGGAGAGTGCCAGGGCTTTGATAAAGTCGAGGTCGGGCTGGTCGGCAGGGTCGAGTGCACTTACGGTGCGGGTGATCCAGTCGATGGCCTTTTCGTAGCGATGCATGTTCATCAGCAGATCGACAAGGTTTTTGATCGAATCTTTTCTGACTGCCGAATTTGGGTTGCCGGCCTGCTTTTCGAAAAGTGACAGCGCTTTTTCTGGTTCAGAGAGCCTGATGTGGCACCATGCCTTGGAATACGCAGATTTCTGGCCCAGATTCGAATCGGGCCCGAGTGCAATCGTTTTGGCATATTCACTGCTTGCGGCGCCGTAATCTTTGAGTCTGAAGTGAGATTCAGCGATGTAAAACTGCAGGGCCTGAGCTTTATCTGGCGGACATTTGTCGAGTGCTTTGGCGAAATGCTCCAGTGCCTGCTTGAAAATACTCTGGTTGAATTTGCCAACCCCGGCCTGCAGATGAGCTTCAAACTTCTGGGCATCATTGAGAGTTGGCTCTTTTAGCAGTTCTTCGTAAACCCTTACCGTCTGCTCGGTATCCATGTTGAATTTGACCATCAGGAAGCCACGCTTCAGGTTGGCGTCGATCCAGAGTGGTAGATCGTTTTTTGTGACGCGGGCAAATGCTTCGACGGCGGATTTGGGGTTGTTGTCGTTACTGTGCGACCAGGCCAGACCATAAGCTGAACGGTCACGAAAAATGCTGTTGGGGTATTCTTTCAGAAGTTTATTATAGAGACCGGCGGCTTTGACATAATTTTTCTGCCGATATTCGCACTCTGCCAGCCAGAATAAGGCGCCATCAGCCTGTGAAAAAACCTTCGGTTCTGAGAGAAGTCGTGAAAGTACCTTGGACGCTTCTTCGTAGAGATGACGCTGCACGAGGCCGAGGGCGTAACGATATTGTTCGCGCTGCTCGGGTGTGTCGGCAATCGCCGGTGCCGAGGCCAGAAGACCTATTGAAAGAATAGAGGCTGACAGAAATTGCCAGATGTTTTTTTTTGCTTTTTTTCTCACGCCTGCTTCTCCAATTGCTGTTTTGTCGGAAATATCTGCTTTATTTCGTGCCGGAAGAATCGTCGTCTTTTTTTTGATTATCCTTCTGGGCATCTTTGAATTCCTTGATTCCGCGACCCAGAGCTTTACCGATCTCGGGAAGCTTGCCAGGGCCGAAGAGGATCAGAATAATTACGAGAATAACGATCAATTCAGTAAATCCAATGCCCATTTCCTGCCTCCATGTGCATAACCTGCCGGCAATTCTAGCACTTATTACCGGTGCACTTCAAGGAAGAAAAACAAAGTTCCTGCTGCGATTGACAATTGGCAAAGGGTGATTTAGTCTAATATCATGGTAGCAAAAAAAGCATTAACATTACTGTCAGCTGTGGTTTTCATGGTTCTGGCACTGGTTCCAGTGTCTTTTGCTCAGGGCGCCGACCCAGACGGGCTTCTGGTAGATATTCCTGAGCCGCCAGGTGCAAGATCAGAGTTGCCGACCCCGATTCCCATGGTTTACGAATTCATGGGCGGCCTGATGGCAGGTGAATACGATATCTGTCTGGCAAATTTCGATGTTGGCACCTTTTTGAAGCTTATTTTTGACCGCCAGCTGCAGCGCATGGACCCGGCCGAATACCGCGAGCTTTTTTCCTTCCAGATCCAGACCCAGCGCAACGAATTTCGCTTTCTGTCAAAAATCATGAACCGGGTTGCCGGCGGTGCCAAGATTGACTACTCGAACCCGAGATACCATAAACAGGTGCAGAGTAAGGTTGTGGTCAAGATTGATACCACTCAGGGCAAGTTCGAATTTGTGGTCTACTGCTACTATCTCAAAGACCGCTGGTACATTTATGATTATGTTCTGAACAACCAGAGACTGACTGATACCTTCAGAAATGCTCTAAAGGGCGTTGGTATTGACAATTACGTTGCCGGGCTGCGGCCTTTTTATGGCGAAAAGCGCGGTTTCAGACCCATTCGCAACAAAGAATTTGAATTCAGTGTCATGGTTCCCAGCGATTACCTGATCAGAGAAAACGTCAGCCAGGCACTTCTAGCTTCTGTCGGTGCTTTTGACGGGCAATTTCTGATGCATGTGCAGGCCGCTACCTATGATGAACCACAGAACCTTTCTCAGGTCGGCAAGGCAATTAAAGAAAGCCTTATGCCATTCCAGCCAAGACTTTTCGACCAATGGAAGAGCGAACTTGCCGGAGTCGAAATCGGGCACGTTCTTTTTCATTTCCTCAAAAACAATCGTCGACTTTTTACTCACATGGTCCTGATCCCTCTAGGCAAGAAGCTGGTGGTACTGAATTTCTATCACGGCAGCCTGCAGTTGATGAAGCACATGACCAACCTGCGTGAACGTATTATCGAAACCCTTAGTCTGCCAAAGATCGAAGCGATTGGCGGCATTCTTCCGGGTGAAATTCCTGATGAACTAACTGTGAGCGGTGCAAATGAATTCGGCGAGATCGATTCTTACCAGGAACCGGCATTTCAGGGCAGCGATGAGATAACCATCACTCCGTCTCAGCCTGACTCTTCAGGCGAGCCGGCCTGGGAATCAACACCACCCCCGCCGTCTGATGAAGAGCCCGTTGACGACGACACTACTCTGCGGCCAGATTCTTTTACTGGCGGCGACTCCGGAGATTCCGGAGAAGACTCTGATTATCCTGACCCCCCGTCGGTTGACGATGAAGCCGGCGATGACGTGCCACCGCCCCCAGAACCATCAGACGATGAAGTTCCGCCTCCGCCTGAGCCATCAGATGATGATTCGGCCGGCGATTCATCCGGAGACACACCGCCGCCTGACGGCAGTTATGGCGACGGCGGCAGCAATGTTGACGATGATGATTATTACCCGGGTCCGAGTGATGATGGCGGTGAAGTCGCCTTCTAGGGAAGCACCGCACAGGAACCATCCCGACGTTGATCGGCAGCCGTTGTCAGGCTGCCGTTTTCATTTCTGATAATACTTACCAGGCCAAAAAAATCATCACAACCTGCTTTGATTTCAGATTTTTCAACCAGCTTCCTGGCCTCGTTGGTTAACCCGGTTTCTGGCTGCCATTCAAGCGTTAGAAGATCTTTGTAATCAAGGTAAAATCTCGGAGCGGCAACGCAAGTCGCCGGTGTGTGACCCTTTAGAAGCCGGGCAAGTGCCAGGGCAGTATTAAAGATTATGCGGTCGGCACCAGCGCCACCAATCGCCAGCCAGAGTCGGCCATTTCTGGTTACAATAACAGGAGACTTCGAAGAGACCGGGCCTGCGTCATCAGGGTAATCTGCAGGGTAAGAAGCGACCTGCCCGGTATAATTGCGCAGGCCATTATTGTAGAAAAAGCCACCCGGAGCCAGTTCTCCTGTGCCGAAATGGTTGCCAAGTGTCAGAGTAATCGAGACTGCCATGCCGTTTTTATCCAGAACACAGAGATGAGTGGTGTTTGAATCAGCCACTTTACTGCCGGTTTCGCTGGTCGGTGGTTGATATTTTTTTACAAATTCATCAAATTTTTCGGGCGTCTTCAGACAGGCGGCCAGGGAGTCGTATTTGGTCGAGATAAATTTTTGCCCGAGTCTGGCAATGGCCATTAGTTCACTGCCTGAGCCAGCCAATAAACTGTTATCAGATGCCAGAAGCTGTAGTGCCAGCTTGATAGTCACCAATGAGCAGGACGGTGGTGGACAACCATAAATGCTGAATTCTCCGTAATCATATCTGAGCGGCATGACCATTCGACTGCGATATCTGGCAAAATCCTGCAGTTGATAACTGGAGCCGCGTTTCTGCATGTCGGCAATTGTCTGGAGGGCGTCATTGCCTCGATAAAAAGACTCTCCATTGTCTGCTGCCATTCGCATAAGGGTTCTGGCCAGACGTGGCTGGTAAAACAGCTGACCGGCGCGCAACGGGTAGCCATCAGGAGCCAGAAACGATATTGTCATCGGGTCGTTTGTGTTCAGAAGCTTTTTTTCGACAACCTTTTCAAGGTAGGCGGTTGCTCTGAAACCTTTGATGCAAGCATACACAGCCGGAGCCATGACTTCCTGCGTCGATTTCCTGCCATACAGACGCAGCATTTTTAAAAGCATTTCAGGAACCGTGGGCAGGCCAATAAAGCTTGCGGGACTGGTCTGTTTTTTATGGCCCGGCCATCTGGTAGAACCGTCGAAAGCCGATACCCGGCCCGCTGGTGTGCAGATGAGGGCAAAGCCGTCGCCACCAATTCCGGAGTTCGAAAAATCAACAACTCCGAGCATAAATCCGGCTGCTACAGCTGCATCGACCGCATTGCCGCCTGTCTGCAGAATTTTTATCGCTGCCGCCGCCGCCAGCGGGTGCCCGCAGCTGACCGCTCCACCACGGCCTGCTGCTGAAAACTGCCGGTCGTTTAATGGCTCAGATGCCCCTGCTGAAACGGTGAACAGTAGGATAAAGGCCAGCAGCAGATAAAATTCGGTGGCGAATAATCGGTGAAAATTATTCGACGGCTTTCTGGAAAGTTTTATTTTGCTGAAGCGGGATTCGTTAATTAGAGCGCAGATAATCGATAAATGTCTGCTCATACTGTCTGCTCCTGTCTGATGACCTCAAAGGCCTCAATCGTCTGGGTTTTACCTTTAACCGAACTTATCGGGAGTTTCCTCGCCGCGAAGCCATCGGGCAGATAATCTGTCATCTGGCCCGAAATAACTATGCCGCCCCGCAGCTTTATCGCCTCATACGCGAGTCTGGCAGCCAGATTAACCGGGTCGCCAACGACAGTGCGTGACAGTCTGGCCTTTTCTGCTCCCATAATTCCGGCAACGGTCATGCCGGTATTGATTCCGACCGCTACCTGCATTCCGGTCGTCGAAGCCACCTGGTCGGCGATCATGGCTGCCGCCTGAATTGCCCGCAATGGGCACGAACCGGCATTGTCACCACGGTGCTCAAAGACGATCATGGCTTTGTCTTCGATCATTTTATCAATTTCGCCACCGAAATGTCCTGTGGCTTCATCTGCTGCCTGAAGCAGTTTTTGCAGCAGGCCGAAGGTTTCTTCGGCGGTGTGCTTTGCCTGAAAATCGCTAAAGTCGCAGATTGCAGCGAAAAGAATCGTTGCTGCGGTCGTATCAGCCTTTTCTGCCAGTGAACTGCTGTTTGCATCTTCAACCTCGCGCCGTACTGAATCGGTGACGAAACTTTTCAGCAGCTCACCTTCCTCAAGACCGCTTGCCATGTTGTTGAACGCTTTGCCGAGCGCCGCGAATTCATCAGGATGGTCTTCGTGAATGCGGACTTTGAAACTTCCCATGAAGATTTCACGGGTTGCAGCTGTCAGCTCGCGCAGAGGCCAGACAAAATACAGTGCCCCTGCAAAAGCGAGAAATCCGCCAAAAAGAATCATAACCAGAATAAAAATTTTAACTCTGGCTTCCATCAGCTGCCTGAAAGCTTCAAAACTGCTCATCGTTTCGCTGCCGGCCATAATAAAATTACCGAAAGTGCCCGGAATTGCGGAATAGATAGTTGTGGCTTCAGGCGTTTCTGCGATGCTTGAGGCCCTGGCTCTGGCAATATGGGCGATCTCGCCCGTTCTGAGCAGCTCAGGGTGACTCTCAGCTATTTCATGCACATGATATTTAACGCTTAATGTGGCGTGCTCATCGCCGTGCAAAACAATTCTCGGCGATCCCGGGTTGAGGGTTAGAAAATTCTGTGGCAGGTTTTGCGTTATATTTTCTCTTTCGATATACCAGACAGCATAAGCATGCGGACGATTACGCCAGTCGATAGGATTGGCAATCAGCTGTTCCTGACGATAGCTGGCGTTGACCTCGATTCTGATGCCGCTGTTGCGTCTGAAGTTGTAAAAGGCGTCGGCCCCGAAGATTTTCAAAAAAAAGTCCCGCGACATTTCCTGCTTTAGCTCGCTTTTCAGACCATTTTCCGAGTAATCCGGCATCAGGCCGGAATATCCGGGGCGCCGTGACATGATTTCCAAAAATCTCTTTTTAAACATTTCTGCCACCATGTTGTCTGCGTTTGCCGGGGCAAACGTTTTGCCGGTGGGGTCTGCCTTGACACCGATGATCGTATTGTCATGTTTGCTTATCCAGATCGAGGAAAAGCGGTTACCGCCATAAATACGCCCAAGTTTGTTCATAAAATTGATGGTGAAGGCTTCATCATCGCCACAATAGCTGCGGTTGGCAAATTTCTCGATGCGTTCAATCGAATTCAGGCCGCGTGCCAGGTTCAGTGTTTCGGCGCTTTCGTCAAATGCTGCCCGGTCAAGACTTTGCAGGTCCAGGTCGAGCTTGTCAATTCGGCGGTTTTTTTCGTTCGCATAGCTCACTCTGAAAAATTCACCTGCGAGATAGGCAGACGCGAAAATTGGCTGAATAATCAGAAATAGAAAAACTCCCGGTATCATAAGCTTCAGGGAGATGTCGGGGCCGCGGCCGAGAATGATTTTTTCAGCTACAACCCTGAACAGGGCACATGCTGCAAGAGAAATTACTATCAGCCACAGAAGCCCCTGGCTCGGAAGTTTTATTTTTTCGTTCAATGCTGGCGATACAGAAAAGAAGAGGCATTTTTTTAACTCATTATATCGCGTGAGACTCATCTGATGCCCGCCGAGATTTATGTTCTGCGGCAGACGCTGGAACCCTTTTAGAGCTTTTACGACGGAACTTTTTAAGTCATTCAATCCAGAAAAGTAATTGCTGAAGAAAAAATCGCCTGTTTCTGGGAAGTAGGCCCCGATACCGTGGTTTCTTGTTGGAAAACGTGCAAGTCGCCACTTTACGTTCTGTTGTAGCGAAAACCCGGATAAATCAGCGAGGGCGAGCATGTAGGAGTCTTCAAAAAGCTTCTCACCTGACAGAGACAGATTTTTATCCATTTCTCTGATTACCAGTTTGGTGTTTTTGTTAAGTACTATGTTGCTGAGAAAATTTTTATAGAATTGCAGGCTCGCGCGAGGCTGGAGTTTTGAATTTCCGGGGGACCCCATTATCAAATTCAGACCAATATCAGAACCGGCGTGTATATGCTCAAGGCGGTTGTCTGCACCAACAAGACAGAGATGAATTTCACACGGAAACCCGGCTTTTTCAATGATATCATTCAGATTTTTTTTCAGGGCAGAAATGAAATCAGGGTTACAGACCCGCTCTTTGAAAACTTTTTCGCTCATCATTCTGAAGTTTCTGCAGATTCTCGTCTGCTCTCTTATCAGATAGTAAGACTCGTCTGAAAGTGTTTCGATCTGGGTCATATCTGATCTGACGCTGTTGCTTCTGTT
>Ga0116144_10001706_pt1 | contig 25469 bp, 24 predicted proteins | sample AD_UKC035_MetaG_FD_89746 | JGI IMG/M metagenome (GOLD analysis project Ga0116144, IMG submission 89746) | Active sludge microbial communities of municipal wastewater-treating anaerobic digesters from USA - AD_UKC035_MetaG | ecosystem: Engineered > Bioreactor > Anaerobic > Digestate | place: USA...
ATTCTCATGTATATTTAAGGCCATAATGATTCTCCGTGGTGCATGTTTCCCCGCCTCCTTCGCCAATGCCGCGATATGATCCGGCGTCGTTCCGCAGCATCCGCCCACCACGTTCACCCAGCCGTTGGCCATGAACTCGCCCACGAGGCGCGCGGTGACATCGGGCGTTTCGCGGTACTCGCCCATCTGGTCGGGCAGGCCGGCGTTGGGGTAGATGCTGACACGCGAGGGGCTCTGTTCGGCGATCACTTCCAGGTAGGGCCGCATCTGGGCCGCGCCCAGCGCGCAGTTGAGGCCCATGCTGAAGAGCGGCACGTGCTGCATGCTGATGAGGAAGGCCTCGATGGTCTGGCCGCTGAGGGTGCGCCCGCTGGCATCGGTGATGGTGACGCTGCACATGAGCGGCACGCGCTTGCCTCGTTCCTCGAACACCTCCTCGATGGCGTAGAAGGCGGCCTTGGCGTTGAGCGTGTCGAAGATGGTCTCCACCAGCAGCAGGTCCACGCCGCCGTCGAGCAGGGCTTCCACCTGTTCCTTGTAGGCGGCCACGAGCTGATCGAAGGTGACAGCGCGGTAGCCGGGGTCGTTCACATCCGGGCTGAGCGATGCGGTCTTGTTCATGGGCCCGATGGCACCGGCCACGAAACGCGGCTTGCTCGGGTCCTTCTTCGTGTAGGCTTCGCAGGCTTCCTTGGCCACTCGTGCGGAGGCGAGGTTCATCTCGCGCACCAGGTGACCGCATTCGTGTTCGGCCTGCGCGATGCTGGTGGCGCTGAAAGTGTTCGTCTCCACGATGTCGGCACCGGCCTCAAGGTATTGCTCGTGGATGCGCTTGATCGCTTCGGGACGCGAGAGCGAGAGCAGCTCGTTGTTGCCCTTCAGCAGGATCTTGTGGTCCTCCATGCCCTTGGGGTGGAAGTCCTCCTCGGTGAGGCCGAGGCGCTGGATCATGGTGCCCATGGCGCCGTCGAGGACGAGGATGCGCTCTTGCGCGAGTTGTTCGATGGTGGTCATTGCGTGCAACTAGGTGCGTGCTTTCCGTTAGCTCGTTCGAAATGCAGGTGAATGGGAGTTGGTGATTGGTGAATAGGACTGAGCGGTTCGGCGATGGGGTCTCCCCATTCACCATCGACCATTCGCCATTCACCACACCCAAAAAGAAAAGCCCCATCCGATGGACCGGATGAGGCATCAATATTCCCTTGCGGGACTTGCTTCCTGATCGCGGCTCATCTCTCCCCGTCAAAGTCGGGGCTGGATTTAGCACCTACCCGATGGTCTCCCACCGGACGGTTGCCAAGGCTTCACAGGGCCAGTCCCTCTGCCTTTCTGGATAAGCGATGGAAAGAACGCGGCGCGAAGATAGGTGCGGGAAGTTCAGCGCCCCCCTCCGATGTGCTTCTCCAACCAACCGAACACCTCCCTGTGCCACTGCATGGAGTTCTGCGGCTTCAGCACCCAGTGGTTCTCGTCGGGGAAGCGGAGGTACTTGCTCTCGATGCCCTTGGCCTGGCAGGCGGTGAAGCTGCCGATGCCCTGGGTGAGCGGCACGCGGAAGTCCTTGTCGCCGTGCACCACGAGCATGGGCACGCGCCACTTGTCGGCGTGCAGCAGCGGGTTGAAGGTCTCGTAGTTGGCCGGCTTGCTGAACACACTGCCGCCGTTCTCCCAATCGGTGAACCAGAGCTCCTCGGTGCTGTAGCCCATGGCGCGCGTGTCGAAGATGCCGCAGTGCGACACCAGCGCCTTGAAGGGCTCGTTCCACACGCCGGCGATCCAGTTGATCATGAAGCCGCCGTAGCTCGCACCCAGCGCCGCCACGTTGCCGCCATCGAGGAAGGGGTACTTGCCCAGCGCGAAGGCCAGGCCCTTCTGCAGGTCCTCCAACGGACGATCGCCCCAGTGCTCGTTGATGGCGTCGGTGAAGGCCTGACCGTAGCCGGTGCTGCCGTGGAAGTCGATCATCACCACCGCGTAGCCCTGACCGGCATAGGTCTGTGGGTTCCAGCGGTAGCTCCAGCCATCACCGAAGCTGCCCTGCGGACCGCCGTGGATGAGGAAGGCCACGGGGCACTTCCTGCCTTCGGTGTAGTTCGAGGGCTTCAGCACGTAACCGTACACGGTCTCGTTGTTCCAGCCGGGGAAGCTGAACTGCTCGTAGGCGCCGAAGGCCTTGTTCGCGAGGCCGGCGTTCACCTGCGTGAGCACCGTGGCGCCCTGGTCGATGAGCTTGGCCTTGGGCGCGCTGGCGTACAGCTGCGCCGGACCGCTCAGCCCGCTCTTCTGGAACACAAAGGCCTTGGGCGTTTCCACGAAGGCATCCATGTGCCCGTCCGTGCTCAGCGGCGTAACGGTGCTGGTCTTGAGGTCGATGCGGAAGAGGCGGTGCTTGCCGAGGTCGTCGGCGGTGACGAGCAGGCTCTTGCCATCGCGGCTCCAGGCGAGGCTGGCGGCGCTGCGGTCCCAGGCGGCGGCCACGTCGGTCACCGCACCGGTGGTCAGGTCCATCACCTTCAGCTGGAAGCGGTCGGCCTCGTAGCCCGGGCGCTTCATGGCCTTGTAGGCCAGCCTGGTGCCGTCGGGTGAGATCACAGGCGATGCGTCCCACGCGGGGTTGCTCGCGGTGAGGTTCGTCGGGGTGCCGCCGGTCACGGGCACGCTGTAGAGGTCGAAGTTGGTGCTCCACGGCTCCTTCTTCCCCGCGATCCGCGCGCTGAAGTACACGGTGCGGCCATCCTTGCCGATCGCGAAGTCCTCGTTGCCGCCGAACGGCTTGGACGGCACATCCCCATCGAAGCCGTTCATGAGCGCGATGGGCTTCGCGTCTTGCTCCTTCAGCGAGAGGTAGTACAGGTGGTCGCGAGTGCCGTCCTTCCAGCTGTCCCAGTGGCGCATGAAGATGCGGTCGTAGACCTGGCCGGTGCTCTTCACCCCTTGCTGTGCCTTCAGGCGCTCCAGCGTACACGTGATGGCATCGTCACCACAGTCGGGGAACACGGACAGGGCCACCACCACGCCGCTGCCATCGGGCGCCACGCGGTAGGTCTGCACATCCAGTGGCAGGCGCGTGACCTGCGTGGCGTTGGTGCCCTTCGCATCGGCCTTCCATACCTGCGTGAGGCCTCCCTCGCCGCGACCGCTGAGGAAGTAGAAGCCACTGCCATCGGCGGCCCACTGAACGTCGCTGGCGCCGCCTTCACCGGCGGGCACTTTCACCTCGGGCTTTTTCAGGTCCATCAGGTCCTTCATCCACAGGGTGCTCACCCCGCGGTTCTTCTCCATGTCGGTGGCGCGCACGTTGAAGAGCGCGGTGGTGCCGGCAGGGTCCACGGCCAGGCCGCTGATGCGGTCGAGCATCAGCATGTCCTGGTAGGTGAAGGGGGACTTGGTTTGGGCGTTGGTGGTGAACACCAGCAACAGCGCGTTGGCGATGAAGAGTGGACGAAGGTGGATCATGATGGGAGCGGGATGGGAGGGAATGAACGAAGATCGGCAGTTAGGGCCATGCACACGTCCTGGGAGATGCTCCCTGGGAACTTGATCATCGAGACTTGAGGCTTGCTCACCCTTGCGCCCCGGCGAACTCCTTCACGAAGCCCAGGATGCGTTTGCGGAAGAGCAGGAAGAGCAGCACGTAGGGCACCGCCATCAGGTAGAGGATGCCCATGTTCAGCCCCTTGCCGATGGCCTGTTCGCCACCGAAGATGTTGCCGCTTCCCTCGCCGCTCTCCACTACGGCTTTGCACATGGCGCAGCCTTGCGCGGAAAGCACTTCGGGCAGCAGGATCACCGCTACCAGGATCAGGAAGTGTGGCACGTATCGGCGCATGGGATGGTGAAGGTAGCCGGATGATCGATCGGGACGATCATCGCTGGACAAAGTTGCGCATCCGCCCGGTATATCCGGTCGCCGGATCGACGAGACCGGTCAATAGTAGGGGCTGATGAGCAGGTAGACCAGCACGCCGGTCACGCTCACGTAGAACCAGACCGGCCAGAGGCGCCTGGCCAGCTTGCGATGCGCGGGGTATTGTGCGGAGAGCGCGCGGTAGGTGGTGGTGAGGATGAAGGGCAGGGAGCCACCTGCCAACAGGATGTGCGAGAAAAGGATGACGTAGTACACCACCTTGATCGCGCCAGATCCCCCGAAACGCGTGTCGCCCGCGAACAGATGATGCAGGATGTAGGACACGAGAAAGAGCACCGACAGCACCATGGCCGTGAGCATGGTGCTCTTGTGCGCCTTCCATTTGCCGGCCTTCGCGGTGAATAGACCACGCAGGAGCAACAGGCTCACCAAGCTGTTGAGCACCGCGTTGATCTTCGCGAACACATGGATGTCCCAGGTTCCGGAGGTGGGCACTTGCACCCGGTTCAACAGCACCACCGCGAGGAATACCACGCTGGATAGGATCCAGATCCAACGCTTGGCCGGCTGCTCTGGTAGGGTGATGGAGCGCGCGGGATAGGCTTCGCGTGTGTTCATCGGTCCGCGGCCTCACGGGCCTCCTTCGCTTTGATGCGTTCCTCCTTCAACAACATCTTGAGGTCGGCCGCAAGCGCGTTCATACCCGAGGCCTCGGTGCCGTCATAGTAGCCGCGGATATGCTTCTGCTTGTCCACGAGCACGAAACGACCATCATGCACGAATTGTTCGGCGCTGGTGCTGTCCTCGAGCGCACTGAGCAGGTAGCCCGTATTGCCCATGCGGTAGATGGCTTCGGCATCGCCGGTAAGGAACTTCCAGCGCGTGGGATCGGCCTCCAGCTTCTTCGCGTAGGCATCGAGCACCTCCGGTGTGTCGTGCTCCGGATCCACCGTATGGCTCAGGAAGACCACGTCCTTGAAGGCATCGTCGTTCAGTTTCAGCTGCAGTTGTTGCATATTCACGCTCATGCGCGGGCAGATCGTACCACAGCGCGTGAAGAAGAAGTCGGCGACGATGATCTTCCCTTCCACATCCTTGTCCGTGAAGGGCTGCCCGTATTGGTCGATGAAGCTGAAGGGCGGGATCTCGGCGTAGATCGTGTCCACTACGTCCTTTCCGTCACGCCGCACCAGGATCGTTTCCTTCGGGCCGTAATAGGGCAGGTAGTTGAAGGTGTGCTTCACCAGGCCCACCAAGGGAGAGAAGAAGATGAAGAGGGAGAGGACGAAGGCACCGATGCCTCCGAGGATCAACCACTTGGTCCGTTTGCTGCTCGGTGCTGCCGAACTGCTCACAGGAAGCGCAGCCACAACTGGTGCACGTAGTTCGATTCGAAGATCGCGATGAACACCAGGTAGAGGATGAAGAGCGCGTAGGGAAGCAGGATGATGGCGCGGATGTTCCGGCGTTCATCGCCCAGGTGCATGAAGGTCATCACGATGTACGTAGCCTTCACGAGGGTCAGCACCACATAGGTCCATTTGATCGAGTTCCAGGCACTGGCATCGAACCACTCCTTCCAATAGGCGCCCAGGGTGACCTCGATGGTGGTCACCACCGCCAGGAAGAGGGTCACCATCCAGATCTTGCGGCGGATCTTGCGACCGGCCTCCTCGCTATGGTGGGCGTCGAGGCTGTATTCGATGATGTCGTCGCGTTCCATGCGATCAGAGGAGGTAGAAGAAGGTGAATACGAATACCCACACCAGGTCCACGAAGTGCCAGTAGAGTCCGGCCTTCTCCACCATTTCGTAGTGACCGCGTCGGTGGAAGACACCCTGGATCACCATGATGAGGACGATGATGTTGATCACCACACCGCTGAACACGTGGAAACCGTGGAAGCCCGTGATGAAGAAGAAGAAGTTGGCGTACTGCGGCGGCCCGTACTCGTTCTCCGTCATGTTCGCGCCGTTCACATAGTTGGCGCGCTCGTTCCAGAGCTTCAGCGATGCGGCATGATCGAGGTGATGCGCCCCTTCAGCCGGGATGAGGTAGTGCTCGGCATCGGCCTGCACCAAGTGGAAGCCCGGTGCATTGGCCGGGTCATGCGTGTCGTGCGTGTCGTTGTGCACCCAGTACTTCCCGCCCTGCGGGGTGGTGATGTAGCCGCCGCCGCCGTGGATGAAGTGGCTCCATTCCCAGGCCTGGCTGCCCACGAAGAAGGCGCCGCCCAGCACGGTGAGGAAGAGCCATTTGATCACACCCTTCTTGTCCATCCGGTGGCCGGCCTCCACGGCCAGCACCATCGTCACGGAGCTGAAGATGAGGATGGCCGTCATCAAGGCCACGTAGATCAGCGGGTAGCTCCCGGTAAGGCCGGGAAGGGCGCGGAACACCTCTTCGCCGATGGGCCACACCTCGGTGGTGCTGTGTCGGACGAATCCATAGGCGGTCAACAGGCCGGAGAACGTCAGTGCGTCCGAGACCAGGAAGAACCACATCATCATCTTCCCGTAGCTGATGCTGAACGGGGAGCGGCCGCCGCCCCAAAGGACGTCGTTGCTCAGTGCCTTGCTAGCGTCTCCTGCCATGGTGGGGTTTGCGGCCGCAATGTTAATGAACAAAGACCAAGAACGAAAGGAGATAGACCCATAGCACGCCGAGGAAATGCCAGTAGGTCACCCCGCTCCAAAGTCCGGCATGGTCCGCCGGGGTATAGCGCTTGCGCACCGCCATCCAGAGCATGACCAGCAGGCTCACCAGCCCGAAGAACAAGTGGGCCAGGTGCGCCCCGGTGAGGGCATAGAAGAAGGAACTCGACGTGTTCTTCTGCTCGTCGAGATCCGCATTGAGGGGCTTGATCCGACCCTGGTCATCCGGGAGGAAGAACTGACCATTCTCCAGCACCAGGGCCTGGCCTTGGTAGCGGATGGTATAATCCACACCGTAGACACCCTTGTTATCCAGAACCTTGCTGATCAGGAAGTTACCCTTTGATGTCAATTCCTTCCAACCCCTGAACTGGCTCCAGGTGAAGACCAGGCCCAGGACGAGTGTAAGTACGAGGAACAGCGGGATGGAGCCCGTATTGCCACGGCGGGCGGCACGCACGGCCAGGTACGCGGGCAGGCTGCTGGCCACGATGGCCGCCGTGCTGATCCAGAAGGCCTGTGGAACGGCGATATCCACCCAATAACCGCCGCTCATGCTCACCACATACGCGCTGGTGAGGCCTGCGAAGAACATCACGATGGCCACGATGATCATCCAGGTGATCATCCGGCGCACCCGGATGGCCCGTGCCTGAAGTTCTTCCGGGGTGAATGGCTCAAGTGTCATAGAAGGTCCAGCACATAGGCCACCTGCACCACCGGTAGATAGATGAAGCTGGCGAACATCAACCTACGCGCGTCGCGCGTGTCCTGCGAAAGGAAGAGGCGGACGGCGGGTACCACCATCACCAGTCCAGCGAGGATCGCCGCTACCAGGGCGAAGGGTCCGACGAAACCGAAGACCCAGGGGAGCATGCCCACGGGGATCACGAAGAGCGTGTAAAGCAGGATCGTGGCCGCCGCAGAGCGATCGGGGGAACGACCTCCGGGAAGCAGTCGGAAACCCGCACGGGCATAATCCTCGTCGAGCACCCACGCGATGGCCCAGAAGTGTGGGAATTGCCAGATGAACTGCATGGCGAAGAGCAGGCCGGCGCCGAGGTCGAAATGGCCGGTAGCCGCCACATAGCCCAACATCGGTGGGAAGGCCCCCGGGAACGCACCAACGAATACGGCCCAGGAACTGAGCTTCTTCAGCGGGGTGTAGAGGGCCACATACATGAAGAGCGAGAGGAAGCCGAGGATGCCGGTGAGCGGACCGAACTGCATCCACAGCATCAAGGTGGCCAGGGCGGCAGCGAGGAAAGCTGCGACCACGGCTTCCGGAACGCTGAGGGCTCCTTTCACCAAGGGGCGGGAGGCGGTGCGTTTCATCAACCCATCCTCGCGCACCTCCAGCACCTGGTTCAGGGCATTGGAGGCCCCGGTAAGAAGTGTCCCTGCCACGCATAGGCCTATGATGCCCGACCAGGAGAAGCTGCCTGCCGGGATGCCGAAGAGGTAACCCAGCGCCGCGCTGAACACCACCAAGGAGGCCAGTCGGAGCTTGAAGAGCACCGCTACGCTCCGCAGCTTGGCGGTCACGGTGGCGGGGGCAAGTGTGCTGGTCGGTTGCACGAGGGCTGCCTGGGCGAAGGCGCGGCAAAAGTACCTATCCGACGGGAATACAGGTGGGGCTATGGCAACACATAACGCACCACCTGCTCCGGGTGCCGGTCGCGGAAATGGCAGGCCAGTCCCAAGCGGATGTAGTGGGTGTTATCCGTTGGGCCCCAGGCGGGGGCGAGCTGCCGGAAGGTGTAGGCCGCCTCCAGCCGCATGGCCGAACGGGGGTCGATGGTCCAACCGGCCCGGGCCTCCACCTGCGTCACGGTGCTCTGCTTGTACCGTCCCATTTCGTAGTCGAAATCCTGGAACCCGCCCAATGGATGTGGTGGCCGGTCCCGTTCCGGGCGGAAGATGTTGTTGCCGAAGCTGTAGGTGCTGTCGTTCCCCATCCAGGCCATGCTCCCCCGCAGGGTGAGGACCCAGCGGTCCCGCTGTAGATCACCGTGGGCCAGGACCTCCTGCACGTTACTGCCGTACGGGTGGGCCAGTGGTTGTCCCATGTGCGCGTAGTTCTGTCGCGTATCGCTGTGGGTGTACATGAAGGGGCGGATGTAGTTCCATTCGCCGCGCAGGTGCAGTCCATCCACACCGAAGGCACGGTGGGCGTTCACGCCGAGTTGAACGGCCTGCTTGTTGGCATACCAACCGTATCCGTTCCGGATCTGTTCCACCAGGAACTCGTCCAGCATCGCCTGGGCATAGAAGAGCACGTACTTCCCGGCCTTCACGTTCATGGCGAAACCCAGCAGGGCATTGTCCGGTGATCCGATGCGGAACTCGGTGGGGCGGAAGAAGAGCACCGGGTTCAGGTAGTTCACGTCGAATCCACGCGGGTAGGGGTCGTCGCCGGAGGACCACACGATCGCCTCGAAGAGAGCCACGTTCAGGCGGTCGAGTGCGTTCCAGGACAGGTAGTGCATGCTCGTGAACTTCTTCCGGAAGTTGGTCCAGTCGCCCCCGGCGCCACGGACGTCGTTCATCATGGCGAAGAGGTTCACGTACTTGATCCGCCAGACATCGGTGGTGATCCGGAGGTAGGGGTAACTGTTCGCCTCGTCGGATAGGAAGAGCGAACGGTGCCCCTCCCCGAAGAAGTGCTTTCCCCTGCCCGCTGTGATGTTGATGTACTTGTGCGCATCCCAGCTCAGGTGGGCGTTCCAGTCGTAATGGGTGTACAGCGCACTGTCGCCATAGGCATAGCCTTCACCAGGGGTCACTTGGGTCGCTCGTGCCAGCGAATCGAGGTAGGTCGGCAGGCGGTCGCCCCAGGTCTGGGCATCCACATGGAACTGCAATTTGGTGCCGAGGTCCGCATCGGTCCAGAAGCCGGCACCCCCGCGGTAACGCGCGCCACTATGGCTACCAGCCTCATATCCGCCGGTCAGGTCCAGGAGCGGCCCCCAACGGAAACGCCGGCCGTTCATCCGACCGGCCCAGGTATCCAGCCGGCTCCAGGCGGCCTTCGGCAGCAGACTGTCCGCTTTGATCGCCCTGCGGAGGTCGCTCGTGGAATAAGGCCTTATCGCCGTATGCACCCCGGATCCCATCTTCTGCAGGCCCGGGGCATAGGGCAGTTCCACTTCACGGCTTACCGGCGCCCAGCCCGTTTGTGCCGGAGCGAAGAGCGTGGCCATCCCGAAGGCCATGGCAAGCCACCAGTGACCCATCTTCACGTTCGCTTGGGCCATACGAAGGGCAGCATGGCCAGTACGAAGGCCGAGGTCCCCAATACCATCAGCCCGATGTTCGGATGCCACTTGCGGGTGACCAGGCTGAGCGCGATCACCGCCAATGCATAGAGGTAGAGCAGGCCGGTGGTCTTCCGGTGCCCCAGCCCCAGGTCCATCAACCGGTGATGGATGTGGTTCCGGTCCGCGGAGAAGGGTGAGATGCCGCGCGACATCCGGTACACGAAGATCCGCAGGGTGTCCACCAACGGATAGGCGATCACCGCCATCGCGAAGATGGGTGTGGGGATCTGCTTGAGGTAGGTGGGCAGTCGCGAGGTGTCATGGTCCACCACTTTCATGGCCAGGACCGAGAGGATGGCGCCGATGATGAGCGAGCCGCTGTCGCCCATGAAGATGCGGGCAGGGTGCCAGTTGAAGAAGAGGAAGCCCACCAGGGCGCCTGCCAGCACGAAGGCCAGGAGCGAGAGCGCGATATCACCGGCCAGGTAGAGCCACATGCCGTAGGTGATGGAGGCGATGAGGCCGATACCCCCCGCAAGGCCATCCACACCGTCGATCAGGTTGAAGGCGTTCACCAGCACCACGTACACGAAGAAAGAGAGGGCGATGCTCACGTACTCGGGCAGCTCGTAGATGCCGAAGAGACCGTGCATGTCGCTGATCCGGATGCCGGCCATCATCACGATGATGTAGCCCACCACCATGTGGCCCACGAGCTTCTTCACGGGCGAGAAGCCGATGATGTCGTCCTTGACACCGATGAAGAAGAGCAGCACCATGGCCGCGATCACGAACTTGAAGTCCTTGTACGCATCGCCCATGGCGTAGTACATCATCATGTGCTCCCGGGGGTCTTCGCCCAGTGCGGCCGCCTTGGGGAACCAGAGCGCGTAGCTGAAGATGATGGCGGCGAAGATGATGATGCCACCGATGGTGGGTACACTGCGATGGTGCACCTTGCGCTCCTCCGAGGGCTCGTCCACGAGGTGCTTCATCCGTGCCACCTTGATGAGCGATGGCATGGTGAAGAGCACCACGAAGAAGGCCGTGATGCCGCCGAGCAGGAGGATGTAGCCGTGTTCTTTCAAGTGATTGCGGCCGTCAAATGTCGTAATACCGGTTGAAGATGGCCGTGCGGAAGCCGAAGTAGAGGAAGCTGCTCTGGGCCTCGTCCGGGGCATTGGTCAGGCCCCTGCGCTGGAAGCCGATGTAGGCACGCAGGTTCGTCTGCGGGTTGAAGAGGTAGCTGGCGTTCAGGTCAAGGTGGATGAGGTCGCGCACAACGGGGCCTAAAAACCCGGGCACACGGCTGTCCGTTCGATCCAGACTTCCGCCCACGTTCTCATCCTCGGAGGGGTTGCGATGGAGGGTCGCTGCAACGGCCTTCACCTGGCCGCCGAACCGTCCGAACTGCAGATCGGCGATGCCGACGAGTTCCGTGAAGTAGGTGCCAAGCGGGTGTGCGAGCGGGAGTCCGGCATGTTCGTAGGCCAATATGGTGGGATCGTGCGCGTACATGAAGGGTGTTGCCGCGTTGTACTCCACCTGCAGGTCCACCCCTCGCCTCAGCACATCGAACCAGCGCACGCCAGCCTGGTAGGCGTAGCGCTCGCCGCTCGCGTCGTCCGCGGCGAACTGACCATAAACATACCCCTGGTCGGTGAGCTTCACGCGCAGATCGATCCCCACCAGGCTCTTCTCGCGTCCGCCGAAGCCGCGCACGAGGGTGTTCACCCCGATGATGGGGTTCAGTTCCAGCGCGTCGAAGGGCTTCACCCCGGTGCTGTCGATGTCCTCGAACAAGGTGCTCTCGAAGAGGGCGAGCTGCACACGGCCGAGGTCCACGCTCAAGTGGTTGAAGCGACCGCGTCGCCAGTAGAACAGCGACTCGCTGGACTGGCCGGTGGGCAGGCGGTCGGGGGTGTTCACGCCGCTCTCCAGCTTGCTCAGCCAGGTGCTGTACTGCACGCGCTTGTTGGTGGTGAGCGCACTGAACTTCAGGTAGGGCGCGTTCACGGCGTGGTCGCTCAGCAGCACCGACCGATAGCCGTGGCCCACGAAGTGCTTGCCGTGGCCGAATTGCACGTTCAGCCAGGACAGGGGTGTGTAGGAGACATTGCCTTGCGACCAGCCGTAGTCCAGCACTCGCTGCCGGACGATCTTCACCCGACCCTGGCCGGAAATGGTCCCGATGTCGCGTGCGGATGTGAAGATGTATTGGGGTGCGATGGACTGATGCTCCTGAACGAAGGTCTGGAAGGAGATCCTCTTGCCCAGATCACCCGTGAACCAGGCGCCGCGCACATTGGCGAAGTAGCGGTTGGTGTCCGCGTAGGCGGTGCGGTCGGCGAACTCGTAGCCGTATTCGAGCTGGAAGAGAAGGTCGGCGGTGAGCTTGAAGTCCTCGCCCTTCGCTTCGAGGAGGTGGTCCTTGAAGATGCGCTCCGTGATCCAGTAGTAGTACTTGGTCGAGTCGATCTGATGGCCCAGGGCATCGGTGAGATCGGCGCGGCTTTGCAGGATGGGCTTCAGGCCGGTGTGGGTGCGCGCGGCAAGGTTGGCCGCATTGCGCTCCACGCCTCGGTTGAAGTCGCGTTGCAGTGGGACGTCGTTCTGCTGGCCCCGGGCGAAAAGGGTGGTCCCCGCCAGCATACACAGCACCACCAACCTGCCGGAGAAGGGCCACATGACCCGCCGAAAGTAAGCGACCGCTGCTTCTCAACGAGAACGCCCGACCAAGGGCCGGGCGTTCACCGTCATTCAGAATGCTCACACCCTGGCCAGCTCGCTCTTCGCGAATTCGGCGTACACGGCGGTGATGCCCTCGCGCAGGCCGATCCGGTGCTTCCAGCCCATGTTGTGCAGGCGGGAGACGTCCATCAACTTGCGTGGCGTACCGTCCGGCTTCTCGGTGTTCCACTTGATCACACCGGTGTAGCCCACCACGTCCTGGATCAGCTCGGCCAGCTCCTTGATGGTGAGGTCCTCGCCGGTGCCGATGTTCACGAACATCTCCTCGTCGTAGTGCTGCATCAGGTGGAAGCAGGCATCCGCAAGGTCGTCCACGTGCAGGAACTCACGGCGCGGGCTGCCGCTGCCCCACACTTCCACGTTAGGCGCTCCGGTCACCTTGGCGGTGTGGAACTTACGGATCAGCGCGGGCAGCACATGGCTGTTGTTGAGGTCGTAATTGTCGTTGGGCCCATAGAGGTTCGTGGGCATGGCGCTGATGAAGTTGCTACCGTATTGGCGGCGGTAGCTCTCGGCCAGCTTGATGCCCGCGATCTTGGCGATGGCGTAGGGCTCGTTGGTCTGCTCCAGGAAACCGCTCAGCAGGCTCTCCTCCTTCAAGGGCTGCGGGGCCATCTTCGGGTAAATGCACGAGGACCCGAGGAAGAGCAGCTTCTTCACGCCGTTCTCGTGGGCGGAATGGATCACGTTGCTCTCGATCATCAGGTTGTCGTACAGGAACTGCGCGCGATAGACGTTATTGGCGTGGATGCCGCCCACCTTCGCCGCAGCGAGCACCACATGGTCGGGCTTCTCCTGCGCGAAGAAGTCGCGCACGGCCTGCTGCTCCTTCAGGTCGAGCTCCTTGCTGGTGCGCACCACGATGTTGCTGAAGCCATCCTTCTGCAGGCGGCGCACGATGGCCGAGCCCACCATGCCGCGGTGGCCGGCCACGTAGATCTTGTCTTGCTTGTTCATGAGAGGTTCGGTATTGAGGGCGGATCATGATCCGCCCTTACGAAGAGTGACCACGTGGGCGATCACTCCTGTTCGTGCAGGATCTGGTGTCCGCCCTTCTTCAGGTACACGTCGCGCTTGAAGAGGGCCAGGTCGCTGGCCATCATCTCCTTCACCAGGGCCTTGAGGTCGTACTTGTGCTTCCAGCCGAGTTCGCGCATGGCCTTGCGGGGATCGCCTTCCAGGTGATCCACCTCGGCGGGACGGTAGTAGCGCTTGTCGATGGCCACGAGCACCTTGCCCGTCTTCTTGTCGTAGCCCTTCTCCTTCTCGCCCTTGCCCTTCCACTCGAGCTTGATGCCCACTTCACCGAAGGCCAGGTCCACGAAGTGGCGCACCGTGTAGGTCTTGCCGGTGGCGAGCACATAGTCGTCGGGCTTCTTCGCCTGGAGCATCAGCCACATGCCTTCCACATAATCCTTGGCATGGCCCCAGTCGCGCTTGGCGTCGAGGTTGCCGAGGTAGAGGGTGTCCTGCAGGCCCAGCTTGATCTTGGCCGCGGCACGCGTGATCTTGCGCGTCACGAAGGTCTCGCCACGCAGCGGGCTCTCGTGGTTGAAGAGGATGCCGTTGCAGGCGAAGATGCCATAGCTCTCGCGGTAGTTCTTGGTGATCCAGAAGCCGTAGAGCTTGGCCACACCGTAAGGGCTCCGTGGGTGCATGGGAGTTTCCTCGTTCTGAGCATGTGGACGAACACCGCCGTACAGTTCGGAAGTGGAAGCCTGGTAGAACTTGGTCTTCTTTTCGAGGCCCAGGATGCGGATGGCCTCCAGGAAACGCAGCGTGCCGATGCCGTCGGCGTTTGCGGTGTACTCGGGCATCTCGAAGCTCACATGCACGTGGCTCATCGCGGCGAGGTTGTAGATCTCGTCGGGCTGGATCTGCTGCACCAGGCGCAGGCAGTTCACGCTGTCGGTGAGGTCGCCGTAGTGCAGGTGGAAGGGACGGCCCTTCTCATGCATGTCGTGGTAAAGGTGGTCGATGCGGTCCGTGTTGAACAGCGAACTGCGGCGCTTTACGCCATGCACCTCATAGCCCTTGTTCAGGAGGAGTTCGCTCAGGTAGGCACCGTCCTGACCGGTCACGCCGGTGATGAGCGCCACTTTGCGCTTCGCCTTCCTGGAGGCTTTGGTGGCCTTGGGCTTTTTAGCATCCGCCTGGAGCGGCTTCACCGGGGTGCGTTTGCGCGGGCTGCTCGTGGTCTTCTTCGTCATCTTGTTCATTGTACGATGAACCAGTTGTTCACCGGTTCGTGCTTGTTGTAGCGCATGGGCGCCTGGGTGGTGAGGTCGATCAGATGGCGGCCGGCTTCGGTGCAGATGATCTGTCCGGCGGCGGTGTCCCATTCCATGGTGGGTGCGTGACGTGGATAGACATCGGCCGATCCCTCGGCGAGCAGCCCGAATTTGAGCGCGCTGCCCGTGAAGGCGAAGGCCACCTCGCCATGCGCGGCCCGTTGTTCCGCGATATAGGCCTCGGTCTCCGCCCCGCGGTGTGACCGACTGGCCAGGATGGTATAGGCCCGGTCGGTGCGGGCGAGCGGCAGACGTGTGCTCATGGCGGCCCGTTCATACGTGGGGACCGGAACTTGGGTTGCCGCCTCCTGTTGCCGATAGGCACCACCACCCTCCCAGGCGAAGTAGAGCACGTCATCCACTGGTCCGTAAACCACACCGGCGATCGGGCTGGCATTGCCTTGTGGCCGCGGGTCGTTGGTGTCGGCCTGCATCAGCGCGATGCACACCGCGAACTCGTCATTGTGGCTGATGAACTCCTTGGTGCCGTCCAGCGGATCGACCAGCCAGTAGTGGGTCCAGGCCTGACGCTCGGCGGCCGGTATCGCACGGCCCTCTTCGCTCATCACGGGAAGGCCGGTCACGTCCAGAACACGCCTGATGGCCTCGTGCGCATCACGATCAGCGCGGGTGAGCGGTGAGTTGTCCCTTTTCACCTCCACGTCGAAGTCCGTTCCGTAGACCGCCATGATCGCCCGGCCACCGGCGAATGCGGCGCCCACGGCGGCATCCAGCAACGGCAACAGGTTGGTCCCGATCATGAGCGCCGGCAAAGGTAGCCGTGCCGGAAGGGCCGGTCCGGGCAGTGGCGGGAGGCTATGCACGGTGCGCGGTGAACGGAGGAGCGGTCACGAAAAAGCCCTGTCGCCAAGGGCGCACAGGGCTTTCTTTTCGTTGGACGTGTCAGGCCTTGCCCATGATCTTGAACATGCCCGTGCCGCAGGTGGGGCAGGTTCCCTTCATGGCCTTGCGGCCATTGGCCATCTCAACCTCCTTGGGGTCCTTCATGTCACGCTTCGACTTGCACTTCACGCAATACGCTTCAACGGCTGCTGCCATGGGTTCTGGGTTTTTTGGGTTGAACGAGTGAACAAGGTAGGCGTCCCATCGGGGCTTCCATGACCGCAGGTGGCCACGGGTTTTCAACAGCAGTACCGTAGCATGGTGGGAAAAGGTGCCTGATTCACACACGGGCGGCCTTCCGGACAATGGCCCCAAGGCCCGTATCCAAGGAGTCCTGGCAGGCCATGTTGCACTCGACACGAACGGATCGGCCTTACCGCTCCACCATGATCCGAGTGGTGCCGCGCGCACCGTTGGCATCGGTGATCACGACCGTGTACGAGCCGTTCGCCCACCCGCTGATGTCCAGGACATCGTTGTGGAGACCTGGTCCCCTGCCTGCGATGGACCGTTGGAACACCGTACGACCGGATGCATCCAGGACGATCACCTCGTGGCCCCCCGGGACCGAGCGCACAAGATTCACAACGTGTTGCGCCGGGACCGGAAAGGCCTGCATGCCGATGGCCGTTCGACCTAGTTCCCCGACCCCTGCGTCGAGCTCGTCGCGGAAGTAGAAGTTCTGCACGGTGCCCGTTGTGCTGCCATTGAATTCCGAGGTCGCATCGAGGCTGCGTCCCACGTAGAAGCCCACGCCCGGCTTGTAGTAGTAGGTCGAGGTGCTCGTGTAGATGAACTCGTTGCCGTTGCCGGACTCTTCGTACACGTCCGACACATCGATGCGAAGGACGTTCTCCACATCGCCCCAGGGCAGGCGAAGTGTTCCATGCCCCACCGCTTCGTAGGTGCTGTTGCCCGATACGGCGAACGTGTTGCCTCCGTAGGTATAGGAGCCGCTGTACACGTCGGTCCAGGAAGTTCCGATCGTACACGGGAACTCGAGGATCTTCTGTGGGTTGTCGTAGACCGCGGTGATCGGCAGGTTCGGATTGTATGAGCCCAGTACGTAGAGCCCATCTTCGGCCACATCCAGATAGACCTCCACGCCAGATTCGACCTGCACCACGTCGGTTCCGGGCATCGAAGCGAACGCCTGGCCATCGGCAGGCTCGAGGTGGTTCACAGTGGTGCCCGTGATCACGTTCAACTCGGACGCGTCCCAGAGCTGATCCGGCCCCACCCCGTTCAGTTCGATGTGTTCCGCCGTGAGGTACAGGATGGATCCTCCGATGGCCGGGGCGCAGCTCTGGTCCAACGTGGGTTGGGCTGATAAGGCTCCTGCGGCCGTCATGAAGGTCAGGAAGAACAGTGAACGCATGGTGAGGGGAGGGGTTCGGTGCTGGGCGATGGACCGACAAGGTAGAGCGCCAGGGCTCTTCGACCACGAAGCATTTCGGACGCTGAACGGCAGCGCCGGTTCGAGCGGGTCGACGGGGCGGTCGACCTTGCTCCGCGCGGGTCGGCGGGGAGGGGGTGGGTGGATCGTTGCGTCAGTAGCGGCCTTCGCATCGACCGGCACGCTGTGCTCCTTCATCCATGGGCGATCGGGTCTGAGCGAGTGTCGCTATCGCCCTACGGCCGCGCGGTTCCGCCGTTGTTGACCGATCGTGAAAAGAAAAGGCTTGGAGTGTGTCCTTTTTGTTCCCTCCCGCGCCGATCGCGGGGATCCGGTCGATGTTGAAAAGTATGAAAAGGACGCGCGCTCCCGAACCTTCCGCGGGACCACTTTTGTAACCCGACGACGGCGCTGTCATCTCGATCTGGATCGTGTGCCAACGACGCCGGCGGAACCCGAAGAATACTGGACATGTGTTGGGGGAGGCGGCCCTCCCTCAGGGCATCGTCTCCCCGAAAAAGCCCCGACCATGAGCACACCGAACAAGAACGAACAGATGAGCCTTGACGCCGAACTCCGCAACGACGCCGATGCTGCGAACGAACCCCTGCTCAAGGACAACAAGGACCGCTTCGTCATCTTCCCCATCCAGCACCACGATATCTGGAACTTCTACAAGAAGCACGAGGCCAGCTTCTGGACGGCCGAGGAGATCGACCTGCACGCCGACCTCACCGACTGGAACGACAAGCTGAACGACGACGAGCGCTACTTCATCAAGCACGTGCTCGCCTTCTTCGCTGCCAGCGACGGCATCGTCAACGAGAACCTCGCCGAGAACTTCCTGCACGAGGTGCAATACCCCGAGGCACGCTTCTTCTATGGCTTCCAGATCGCCATGGAGAACATCCACAGCGAGACCTACAGCCTGCTCATCGACACCTACATCAAGGACCCGATCGAGAAGGACAAGCTGCTGCACGCCATCGAGACCGTGGATTGCGTGAAGAAGAAGGCCGACTGGGCCCTGCGCTGGATCGACAAGGGCAGCTTCGCCGAGCGCCTCATCGCCTTCGCCGCCGTGGAGGGCATCTTCTTCAGCGGCAGCTTCTGCAGCATCTTCTGGCTGAAGAAGCGCGGCCTCATGCCGGGCCTCACCTTCAGCAACGAGCTCATCAGCCGCGATGAGGGCCTGCACTGCGACTTCGCCTGCCTGCTCTACACCAAGCACCTGCTGAACAAGGTGAGCAAGAAGACGGTGGAATCGATCATCCGTGATGCCGTGGAGATCGAGAAGGAATTCGTGACCGATGCCCTGCCCGTGAACCTGATCGGCATGAACGCCAAGTTGATGCAGCAGTACATCGAGTTCGTGGCCGACCGCCTGCTGGTGGAACTGGGCAACGAGAAGATCTACAACGCCATGAACCCCTTCGACTTCATGGAGATGATCAGCCTGCAGGGCAAGACCAACTTCTTCGAGAAGCGCGTGGGCGAGTACCAGAAGGCCGGTGTGCTGAACAAGGACAAGGACCAGAGCAAGTTCACGCTGGACGCGGATTTCTAGTAAGCAGCTGACAGTTAGCAGTCGGCAGTCCGCGATCCCGCGTCCCTCCAACTGCCTACTGGAAACTGCCAACTGCCAACTGCGCCCAGCAACTCACATCGAACAGTTGAAGAAGAGCCGGAAAGTGATCGCGGGAAGGGTGAGGAAGGAGGCCATCTTACGGTCGAGAAAAGTGACGGAATAACCAACACGGAGGCAGGCGGGAGCCGGGCATCCATTAAAACAAGGAACAAGGAACATGTACGTCATCAAGCGCGACGGACGCCGGGAGGCGGTGAAATTCGACAAGATCACCGCCCGTGTGAAGAAGCTGTGTTACGAGCTGGACCCGATGGTGGATGCCACCATGGTCACCGTGAAGGTGATCGATGGCATCTTCGATGGGGTGACCACCACCGAGCTCGACAACCTCACCGCCGAGGTGGCCGCCACCATGACGGTGAAACACCCGGACTACGCGCAGCTCGCGAGCCGCATCGCCGTCAGCAACCTCCACAAGAACACGAAGAAGTCCTTCAGCGAGACCATGAAGGACCTCTACGAGTACCTCGATCCCAAGACCGGTGCCCGCGCCGCGCTCATCGCCGATGACGTCCATGCCATCATCCAGAAGAACGCCGACGTGCTGGACAGCGCGATCATCTACGACCGCGACTTCAACTACGACTTCTTCGGCTTCAAGACCCTCGAGCGCAGCTACCTCCTGCGCCTGCACGGCAAGGTGGTGGAGCGTCCGCAGCACATGCTCATGCGCGTGGCCATCGGCATCCACAAGAGCGACATAGACAGCGCCATCCGCACCTACAACGACCTGAGCGAAGGCTGGTACACCCACGCCACGCCCACGCTCTTCAACGCCGGCACGCCCAAGCCGCAGATGAGCAGCTGCTTCCTGCTGCAACTGAAGGAGGACAGCATCACCGGCATCTACGACACGCTGAAGCAGTGCGCGCAGATCAGCCAGAGCGCCGGCGGCATCGGCCTCAGCGTGCACAACCTGCGCGCCAAGGGCAGCTACATCAAGGGCACCAACGGCACCAGCAACGGCATCGTGCCCATGCTGCGCGTGTTCAACGACACCGCGCGTTACGTGGACCAGGGCGGAGGCAAGCGCAAAGGCAGCTTCGCCGTGTACCTGGAGCCCTGGCACGCCGACGTGTTCGACTTCCTGGAGCTGAAGAAGAACCACGGCAAGGAGGAGATGCGCGCCCGCGACCTCTTCTACGCCATGTGGATGCCCGACCTCTTCATGAAGCGCGTGGAGCAGGGCGGCGAGTGGACGCTGATGTGCCCCAACGAGTGCCCCGGCCTGGCCGACACCTTCGGCGAGAAGTTCGAGGAGCTCTATGAACGTTACGAGCGCGAGGGCAAGGGCCGCCAGACGGTGAAGGCGCAGGACCTCTGGTTCAAGATCCTCGAGAGCCAGATCGAGACCGGCACGCCCTACATGCTCTTCAAAGACGCCGCCAACGGCAAGAGCAACCAGCAGAACCTGGGCACCATCAAGAGCAGCAACCTCTGCACGGAGATCATCGAGTACACCGCACCGGACGAGGTGGCCGTGTGCAACCTGGGCTCCATTGCGCTGCCCAAGTTCGTGGAGAAGGGCAGGTTCGATCACGACAAGCTCTTCGAGGTCACCTACCAGCTGGCGAAGAACCTCAACCGCGTCATCGACCAGAACTACTACCCGATCCCCGAGGCGCGTCGCAGCAATATGCGCCACCGCCCGATCGGCATCGGCGTGCAGGGCCTGGCGGACGCCTTCATCCTCATGCGCCATCCGTTCGATAGCGTGGAGGCGAAGGTGCTGAACCGCGAGATCTTCGAGACCATCTACTACGCATCGCTCACGGCGAGCAAGGACCTGGCGAAGGAGGAAGGCCCCTACGAGACCTACGAGGGCAGCCCCATGAGCCAGGGCAAATTGCAGTTCGACATGTGGGGCGTAACACCGAGCGACCGCTGGGAATGGGACGTGCTGCGCGCGGAGATCAAGCAGCACGGTGTGCGCAACAGCCTGCTGCTGGCGCCCATGCCCACGGCCAGCACTGCGCAGATCCTCGGCAACAACGAATGCTTCGAGCCGTACACGAGCAACATCTACACGCGCCGCGTGCTGAGCGGTGAATTCGTGGTGGTGAACAAGTACCTGCTGCGCGACCTGGTGAAGCTGGGCCTGTGGGGCGAGGAGCTGAAGAACAAGATCGTGGCCGCCAACGGCAGCATCCAGCACATCCCGGAGATCCCGCAGAACCTGAAGGACCTCTACAAGACGGCCTGGGAGATCAGCCAGAAGGTCATCATCGACATGGCGGCGGACCGTGGCGCCTACATCTGCCAGAGCCAGAGCCTCAACATCTTCATGGAGAACGCCAACTTCGGCAAGCTCACGAGCATGCACTTCTATGCGTGGAAGGCAGGCCTGAAGACGGGCATGTACTACCTGCGCACCAAGGCCGCCACGGACGCGATCAAGTTCACCGTGGACAAGGCCAAGCTGGCCGAGCCCGCCGCGAAAGTGGCTGCCGGGGAGCGGGTGAAAGAAGCTGTGATGAACGGACCTGCCATCAAAGCCATGACCGCCGAGGAAGAAGCCCAGGCACAGATCGTGTGCTCCCTGGATGATCCGGAGGGGTGTGAGATGTGTTCGGGGTAGGAGTCAGCCCGCTACAATGAATCAAGCGCAGGGCTCACGGAAGTGGGCCCTGCGAAATTTTAGTTTATATTGGATAATATGAAGAGCAGAATCAAACTTCCGAGCAACCTGAGTTTGGAAGATTTACGACCAACTGCTGAAGCAAGAGCGGCAGAGATGAAGGTGCCATTTCCCCCGAAAAAACCAGAGCTTGGGGAATTTGGACTTTCCGAAAATGATACTCATGAGCTATTTAGGTTGAATCGGAAGGCGAATCAGCAGGCAAGATATATTCTTTGGGGTGTATTCGCCTTTTCAGCTGCTGGACTTGCGATTTCTTTTGCATTACGATGGCTTCCATTGCACGTCTTTCTTGGGTGGGCTGCTACTCAAATCACAAAGAGAGTTTGGCTCTTTGCCTCGGGGAAAACCATCGATGAGTGGCTTCTCGACAGGTTTCAGACCGCGTTACAGAAAGACAAAAGAGTTCGATATGAGGCATTTTCCAAGGCTAGGTCGAATTGGTCTATTGTTAATCAGAAGTTTGAAAAAGCGCTTTCTCGTGCTTTGCACGTAAGCTGGTTGTCTAAAACGGGTTCCGAATTGGAGTATGCTGTAGCCGGTTTGCTTGAGGATTTAGACTACGAGGTGGAAACACATGGTGGGCCTGGTGATAGGGGCGTTGATCTTATGCTGCGCAAAGATGGGCAGCTCACTGTTGTTCAATGCAAAGCTTTAGGGAAGCCATGTGGCCCGGCCCCAGTACGAGAAGTATTTGGCGCAATGCATGCCTTTAAGGCCGATGCTGCCATGGTTATTTGCCCAAGAGGGTTTACCGCGGCTGCGGAGGAATTCGCGAAGGGAAAGCCTATCCAGTTGTTATCGGTCGATGATCTTGCCCAGGCGTATTATCGTTTTGATAATTATTTTCCGCATTGGTTATCGAATCCACTAGATACAAAGGAACTTATCAGAAATATCAATAAGCAAAGGTTTTCATGAATTGATTATATCTTGATTAGCACCATAAGTGCCCAATTGCATGTAGAGCGAAGTTTGGAAACCAATGGAGTCGACGTATCTTTAAGACTATGGAATACAAGAGTGCACGAGCTATGGTTTACGAGAAGTGGAACCAACGCAATGGCAAGGACGAGTTCATGGTTCTAGTAACACCAGCGTTCCACGAGGCGATGAAGAATGAGGATCCAGACTCTGCTGTTAACGAAGGTGTCAAAGGAATCCATTACCTGATAGTCCCGGAAGGTTCGTTTTCGGTCGAGCAAGGTGGTCACGCTCACTTCAAGGTGATGACCGCCAAGGATGCCATCATACAAGCAAGGCAGGTATGGTGAACCGCCTCTGAGCGTAGCCTGCGGCTACGCTCGACGAGAACAGGAACATGGTAGCCTGTGGCTACCCTTGCGCTGTCGTGCTTGCCTGCTTCGTAGCCAAAGGCTACAGGGAGCCTACGTTGTTGCGCGTAGCCGCAAGCTACGCGCAGATCCGGACTTAGCCGCAGGCTACGCGCAGAATGCGCACTTCGCACGATACAAAGCACCTCACCACAGCCGATCCACCTTCAGCAGCCCCGGTTCGTCCTGGTAGTCACGGGCAGAACTATAGCGGTAGTCACGCGGTTGGTCGACCCAACCCGCCCGCACGGGGTTCTGGTGGATGTATTCCACACGCTGTCTGATGGTGAAGGATTGGAGCTGCAACGGATGGTTCTCGTGCGTCCACACCTTGAATTGGTCGTTCCGCGCGGTGCTGATAGCGTTGACGACGAAGCGCGCAAGCATCCATTCGCGGCGGCTTTCATTCTCCTGTTGCACGGCTTTCACGATAGCCTTGCTGGTATGCCCCTTGAGGTCGCGGATCACATCTGAGAGGTCGGCCTCCGGGGTGCTGAGTATCGCGTGTACGTGGTTGCTCATGATCACCCAGGCATGGACATGCAGTCCTTTATTCGTTTGACAGTAGACTGTCAAGCACGATATCTCGATGGACTTGTCGGGTGAACACATCGATCCACTCCACGATGGTGAACGTAAGGAAGTGCATCGCGTGCTGGTCACTGATGCGATAACCGGTTGGCATGTCTCAGTTGTTGCATGTGGAAGGTAGCCAAAGGCTACCAGGAGCCTGCGTTGTTGCGCGTCCGCCGTACGGTGGACGCGCAGCCATAAGCCAGCCCTATCGCTCCACCACTATCGGATCGTCCCCACCGGGATCTCGCCGCGCTCGCGCCGGGCAATGAACTCATCCACGTCCAGCTTCACGATGCCGGTCACGAGCTCCTGCAGATGAGGCGCGCATGCCGCGTGCCACACATAAAAGCTGTTGATGCGCAGCCACGTTGGTCGGTTGGTGGCGCCGCCATAACGCTGCACCAGCACCATGTCGTTCTCCGCGGGCTGCGTTTCATCGTATCGCAGTCCCGCGGTGCGCAAGGCCTGAAGCCGCCCGAACACGCTCTCGACCTCCAGCGCACCGAAGCTCACCAGTTCATCATCCTCCTGGTCCGCCTTGTTCAACGGGTCGAAGCGCAGGTCCGAACGGAACCGTTCGAACCCGCCCGGGTATTTCGTACGCAGCGCCTCCTTGGCCACTACGAGGTTGGCGATGTCGATCCAGATAGGCATGGGTTGAAGGTAGGTCGTGAAGTGGGTTGATGGTCATCAGGGTACATTCTGGCCGCCGCCATGTAACTTGCTTTGGCGATCATGGACGCCATGCCGAGCACCGAGACCTCCGTCGCGCGGATCACCCGCACCTCTTCGCATGTGGTGGAGACACGCTTCAAGCCGGGGGCGATGGTCGGTGAGGCCGCGTTGCGGGAGAACATCCGGGAACGGCGGACGCTCTGCGGGGAGGTGCCGCACGTGATGCTCGCCGTGGTGCCGGAGGGCACCGCCTTCAGTGCCGACATCATGCGCACCGATGCCTTCCATTACGACGGCCCACGCGCCGATCTGCGCGCCATCGCCGTGGTGGCCGACGGGCCCATGACCCAGATGATCATGAAGCTGTACTTCGGTTGTTTCCCGCAGGTGAGCCGGACCCGCTTGTTCACCCGGGAGAGCGAGGCACGTGACTGGTTGCGATCGCAGTTGCTCGAGTCCGGCTTCACGGACAATTGAGCGGTCCAGCTGCGCTTCCATTCCGTTCGCCATCTCACCGGAATAGCCGACATTCGCTTCCATGCTGCGGACCGCTGCCCTGTTCCTCATCCTGTTCATTCATACGGTGGACCTCCGCGCACAAGGTGGTATCCGGGCCATCTTCTGGGAATACAATGTGGCAGGCAAGGATATCCTGTTGGCGGGTCTTGGCTTGGGCTATGACCACGACATGAACGAGCGGCTGTCCATGGGCGTGGACCTCCGTGCACTGGTCGATCGCAAAGCCTCGTGGGCGCTCAGCTATCACAGCGCCTATCATTTCTCCGACAACGATGCCGGCTCATTCTACCTAACTGCGCGTAGCCTGCGGCCTTCCCATCTGCGCGTAGCGTAGCCGTGCTCTGACCCCCTCTGGCCGTAGCGTGACCCCACTGCGCGTAGCGTAGCCGTACTCTGAGCGTAGCCTGCGGCTACGCTCGCCGAGAACAGGAACATGGTAGCCTGTGGCTACCCTTTCGTCTCCGTGCCTGCTCGGTTCGTAGCCAAAGGCTACCATGAGCCTACGTTGTTGCGCGTAGCCGCAGGCTACGCGCAGATCCATCTACGCTCGCCAAACGGAACATGGAAGCCTGTGGCTACTCTTGCGCCCGCTAGCATGGTGCGTAGCCACAGGCTACGGAGAGCCTACTTGGTGGCGCGTAGCCGCAGGCTACGCGCAGATCCGGCTAGGCGCAGACTACCACAACCTATCGATCTTCAACAAGCCCGGCTCGTCCTGGTAGTCACGAGCTGAACTATACAGATAGTCACGTGGCTTATCCACCCACCCAGCCCGCACGGGGTTCTGGTGGATGTATTCCACGCGTTGCTTGATGGTGAAGGACTGGAGCTGCAACGGATGGTTGTCATGCGTCCACACCTTGAACTGGTCGTTGCGTGCGGTACCGATGGCGTTGACGATGAAACGTGCCAGCATCCATTCGCGGCGGCTTTCATTCTCCTGTTGCACGGCTTTC
>Ga0116144_10001708_pt1 | contig 25451 bp, 38 predicted proteins | sample AD_UKC035_MetaG_FD_89746 | JGI IMG/M metagenome (GOLD analysis project Ga0116144, IMG submission 89746) | Active sludge microbial communities of municipal wastewater-treating anaerobic digesters from USA - AD_UKC035_MetaG | ecosystem: Engineered > Bioreactor > Anaerobic > Digestate | place: USA...
AATCTGACGGTCAAGCTGATCGCTCCGATTGCGATGAACGAAGGGCTTCGTTTCGCGATCCGCGAAGGTGGTCGTACCGTTGGCGCCGGCGTTGTGGCTAAGATTATTGAATAAGGTTTGGGTTAAGAGGAACTAGAAAAATGGACGCACAAACTATCCGCATTCGCCTTCGTGCTTATGATCACCGCGTGCTGGATGTTTCCACGAATGAAATCGTGAACACAGCCAAACGCACAGGTGCATCTGTTCGTGGACCGGTTCCTCTGCCGACCCGGACCGAACGTTTCACTGTTCTGCGCTCTCCGCACATCGACAAAAAATCGATGGACCAATTCGAGATGCGTACACACAAACGCCTGATCGACATCGTCAACCCGACCCCGCAAACGGTCGACGCTCTGATGAAACTCGATCTGGCAGCCGGTGTGGATGTCGAAATCAAAGTCGGACAAGCGGCTTAATAGAAAGTTTAGGAAAAGGATCTGGAGATAAAAATGAGAACCGGATTGATTGCAAGGAACGAAGGAATGACCCGCGTCTTCGGTGAAGACGGGAGCCACATTCCTGTAACCGTTCTGAAAATCGACAACGTACAGGTTGTTGACGTGAAAAACCAAGACCGTGACGGCTACACCGCAGTTCAACTGGGTGCCGGCACTGCCAAAGTTAAAAACGTCACGAAAGCCCTGCGCGGTCACTATGCGAAAGCAAAAGTAGAACCGAAAAAGAAACTGGCCGAATTCCGTGTCAGCCCTGAGAACGTTCTCGAGATCGGTTCGGAACTGTGCGCAAGCCATTTCGTCGCCGGCCAGTTCGTTGATGTTCAAGGCGTCACCAAAGGCCGCGGGTTCGCGGGTGGTATGAAACGCTGGAACTTCGGCGGTCTGCGTGCCTCGCACGGTGTGTCTGTGTCTCACCGCTCGATCGGTTCTGTCGGTTGTGCGCAAGATCCTGGCCGTACTTGGAAAGGCAAAAAAATGCCTGGCCATTACGGTGTTGAAACTGTCACCACGCAGAACCTCAAAGTCGTAGCTGTTTATCCCGAGGACGGTCTGGTTCTGGTTCAAGGGAACGTTCCTGGTAACGCCGAGGAATGGGTCATTATCACGGACGCAGTGAAAAAAGCTGCTCATCCTGATGTGCCGAAACCGGCTGGCCTGAAATCTGCTGCTGCCGCTCCTGTTGAAGCTGCTGCGGAACAAGCACAAGAAACCCCTGCTGAGGCTCCGGTTGAAGCCCCTGCAGAAGAAGCAAAAGAATAAGTGAGGCCACACATGAAAATCGCGGTCAAAACATTGGACAACAAAGAAGCCGGAAACATCGATCTTGATGACGCCGTCTTCGCTGTGGAAGTGCGTGCGGATATCCTGCACCGCATGGTTCATTACCAACTGAACAAACGTCGCGCCGGAACCCATAAAACCAAAGGGATCTCGGACGTGTCGGGTACAACCAAAAAGCCATACGCCCAAAAGGGTACAGGCCGTGCCCGTGTCGGGTCGCTGCGTGCGCCTCAGTATGTTGGCGGTGCAACCATCTTCGGTCCGGTTGTGCGTTCTCACGCAACCGAGCTGCCGAAGAAACAGCGTATGCTGGCTTTGAAAACAGCCCTATCTGCAAAGGCGGCGAATGGTCAACTGATCATTCTCGATGCGGCAACGGCAAAAGATGCAAAAACAAAGGCAATGGCTGCAAAGTTGGCTGGCCTCGGTTTGACATCAGCTCTGTTCGTCTGTGGCGAAGAGCTGGACCGCAATTTCGCTCTGTCGGTTCGCAACATTCCGCATGTGAATGTTCTGCCGTCTGATGGTGCAAACGTATATGACATCCTGCGTCACGAAACACTGGTTCTGACCAAGGATGCGGTTGAAAACCTGACCAAGCGATTGGCCGCGTAAGGAGTTCGAAAATGGCAAAAGCAGAAAAACAAAAACCGACCGAACAAGATTACGTCACGCTGGTAAAGCCGGTTGTCACGGAAAAGTCGATGATGGGCTCGCAACACGGGCAAGTCACGTTCAACGTGGCTCCTGATGCAACCAAGCCGCAAATCAAACACGCTGTTGAGGCCCTGTTTGATGTCAAGGTTGTGGCGGTGAACACGGTCGTGACCAAAGGCAAGGTCAAACGCTTCAAGGGCATTCTGGGCAAACGCTCGGACGTTAAAAAAGCGATTGTCACTTTGGCCGAAGGTCAAACGATTGACGTCGGAACCGGCGTATAGGAATTAGGACTTTAGAGAAGAAGGATACAGATTATGGCTCTGAAGAAGTACAACCCGACAACTCCCGGTCAGCGTCAGCTGGTCTTGGTTGATCGCAGCCAATTGTGGAAAGGCGCGCCTGAAAAGTCTTTGACTGAAGGCAAGCGCAGAACCGGTGGCCGTAACAACACGGGCCGCATCACCATGCGTTTCATTGGTGGCGGTCACAAGCAGCGTTATCGTATCGTCGATTTCAAGCGCACCAAGAAGGATGTCGAGGCAACCGTTCTGCGTCTGGAATATGACCCGAACCGCACCGCGTTCATCGCGTTGATCCAGTATGATGATGGCGAAAAAGCCTACATTCTGGCTCCGCAACGTCTCTCTGAAGGTGACAAGATCATCTCCAGCGACAAAGCTGACATTAAAGTCGGCAACACATTGCCGCTGAAAAACATGCCGGTCGGAACCATCATCCACAACGTGGAAATGAAACCCGGCAAAGGCGGACAAATGGCTCGCGCAGGCGGTACATTCGCCCAGCTCGTCGGCCGCGATCAAGGCTATGCCCAGATCAAATTGTCCTCCGGTGAAATGCGCGTCGTACGTGGCGAATGTCTGGCAACGGTTGGAGCTGTTTCCAACCCTGACCAGAAGAACGTCAATATCGGTAAGGCAGGTCGTAACCGTTGGTTGGGCAACAAACCGCGTCAACGTGGTATCACGATGAACCCGGTCGATCACCCGCACGGTGGCCGTACCAATGGTGGTATCCACTGGTGTTCGCCAACTGGTGTACCTGCCAAGGGATACAAAACACGTTCGAATAAAGCGACCGACAAATATATTATTCGTCGCCGTAAGAACAAGAATAGCAAATAGTCGAAGAAGGTTGAGGTAACAAAACATGGCTCGTTCAGTCTGGAAAGGCCCGTTCGTAGATGGACACTTGCTCAAGAAAGTTGAGGAAGTCCGTCAGTCTGGTAAAAACACACCGATCAAAACCTGGTCACGTCGTTCGACGATTCTGCCGCAAATGGTGGGGTTGACGATGGCAGTGCATAACGGGAACAAATTCATCCCCGTTCTGGTTACCGACAACATGATCGGCCACAAATTGGGTGAATTCGCCCACACCCGTACCTTCAAAGGTCACGGCGGCACGGATAAAAAGAAATAAGGATAGGTAACTGAAATGGGAAAACCTAAGAACGAAAGACGCGTGGCGGATAACGAGGCAAGAGCATTTGCCAAGTATATCGACTCGAGCCCCTACAAGCTCAACCTTGTGGCTGAGATGATCCGCGGTAAAAAAGCCGAAAAAGCATTGGTCGATCTCGACTTCTGCAACAAACGCGTCGCCCGCGATGTTAAAAAAGTTTTGCAATCGGCCGTTGCCAACGCGGAAAACAACCACTCTCTGGATGTTGACCGTTTGTACGTTGCGGAAGCAACCGTCGGCAAATCCATTGTGATGAAACGTTTCATGGCACGCGCCCGTGGCCGCGCCGGTCGTATTGAAAAATTCTTCAGCAACCTGACGGTTGTTGTTCGTGAAAAAGACGAGTAGGAGCGAGAGAAGAAAATGGGTCAGAAAGTCAATCCAATCGGTATCCGCGTCGGCATCAACCGCACCTGGGATTCTCGCTGGTTCTCGGCAAAAGATTATGCTGCAAAGCTGATCGAAGATCTGAAACTGCGCGAATTTGTCCAGGACAAATTGAAAGCCGCCGGTATCAGCAAAGTTATCGTTGAACGCGCCGCGAAAAATACCCGCGTCACCGTTCACACTGCACGTCCTGGTGTTATCATCGGGAAAAAAGGTGCGGACATTGAAAAACTGCGCAAGCAATTGGGCGACAAATCGGGTAGCGACGTGTCTTTGAACATTGTTGAAATCCGCAAGCCTGAAATCGACGCTCAACTCGTTGCCGAAGGCATTGCCCAACAGCTCGAGCGTCGCGTGTCGTTCCGTCGTGCGATGAAACGCGCTGTTCAATCCGCTCTGCGCCTCGGTGCAAAAGGGATTCGCGTGAACGTCTCCGGTCGTTTGGCTGGTGCCGACATCGCCCGTATGGAATGGTACCGTGAAGGTCAAGTGCCTTTGCACACTTTGCGTGCCGATCTCGACTACGGAACAGCAGAAGCTTCGACGACCTATGGCATCATCGGCGTCAAAGTATGGATTTACAAAGGCGACGTGATGGAACACGACCCGATGGCCCGCGACAAACGTATGGCCGACACGGTTGGTGCTACCAAACGCGACTAGAAATTAATTAAGGAAGTGATGGAGTAAGAAATGCTCTCGCCAAAGAAGACAAAATTTAGAAAAGCCCATAAAGGCCGCATCCACGGTGCAGCAAAAGGCGGCTACACCGTAGATTTCGGATCGTTTGGTCTGAAAGCTCTGGAGCCGGATCGTATCACAGCACGCCAGATCGAAGCTGCCCGTCGTGCCCTGACCCGTCACATCAAGCGTCAAGGTAAAGTCTGGATTCGCGTATTTCCGGATGTGCCTGTGTCGAAAAAACCTCTCGAGGTTCGTATGGGTTCCGGTAAAGGTTCGCCTGAATATTGGGTGGCTCGTGTGAAACCTGGTCGCATCATGTTTGAAATCGAAGGTGTGCCTGAGGAGCTGGCTCGTGAGGCTTTGACCTTGGCGGCAGCGAAACTCCCGATCCAGACGAAATTCGTCAAGCGGATCGCTGAATAGGAATTTTGGAGATTAGAATGGCAAAAGCAAAAGCAAAAACCGAAAATAAAGCCGAAGATTTGAAAGGCAAAAGCAGCGACGAACTGAACGCGATGCTTTTGGACCTACGCAAAAAGCAAATGGATATGCGTTTCCAGCAAGCTGGTGGTCAATTGACCAACACGGCTGAAATCCGCAAGGTTCGCCGCACCATTGCCCGCGTAAAAACATTTTTGAGCCAGCAAGAAGCTGCGAAATAGAAAGAGGAGTTAGAAACTATGCCACGTCGTGTATTGGAAGGCCGCGTAGTCAGTGATGCAATGGACAAGACAGTAACCGTTCTGGTTGAGCGTCGGACCATGCACCCGATCTATAAGAAATACGTGAAGCAAAGCGCGAAATACGCTGCGCATGACGAAAGCAACCTGTTCCGTGTTGGTGATATGGTGGAAATCGAAGAATGCCGCCCGCTGTCCAAACGCAAAAACTGGGTGGTTACCACCGACCCGAAAACTCTGGGTCGCGAACTGACCGCCAAGGTAAAAGCATCTGCCGGTGCAGAGGCCGCTCCTGCGAAAAAGCCGCGCGCTAAAAAAGCAGCAGCAAAGAAGTAAGTGAATTGAAACGTTAAAAAGAATTTGGGTGAACAAACATGATCCAGATGGAATCAAATCTTGATGTAGCAGACAACTCCGGCGCACGCCGTGTTTCCTGCATCAAAGTATTGGGTGGCTCGAAACGCCGCTTTGCCAATATCGGCGATGTGATCGTCGTATCTGTGAAAGATGCGATTCCGCGTGGTCGTGTCAAAAAAGGTGACGTTCACCGTGCAGTGATCGTACGGACCTCTTCCGGTCTGCACCGCACCAACGGCGAATCGATCCGGTTCGATGGCAACGCAGTTGTGCTGATCAACAAACAGGGCGAGCCCATCGGAACCCGTATTTTTGGCCCGGTGACCCGTGAATTGCGCGGTAAAGGCTACATGAAAATTATTTCTCTGGCATCTGAGGTGCTCTAAATGACACAGGCAAAAATGAAATTGAAAAAAGGCGATCAGGTTGTCGTCATTACAGGCAAGGACAAAGGCAAAACCGGTGAAATCACCAAGGTTCTGCCTGCTGAATCCCGCGTTGTCGTCGCTGGCGTCAACATGGTGACCAAGCACACCAAACCGACCCAGTTTTCTGCTGGCGGTTTGAACAAAGTTGAAGCCCCGATCCATGTATCGAACGTGGCTTTGGCTGACCCCAAGACCGGAAAAGCCACGAAAGTCGGAATGAAAAAACTGACCGATGGCAAAAAAGTTCGGGTCGCCAAAAAATCCGGTGAAACGATTGCTTAATAGGTGAATGAAAATGGCCGCACAAGAACAATATACCCCACGGATGGAAGCTCGTTATAAAGGCGAGTTGGCTCCGGCAATGCAAAAAAGCCGTGGCTACAAAAACGTCCACGAGATTCCGAAGCTGGAAAAAATCGTCATCAACATGGGTGTCGGTCAGGCAGCTTTGGACAAAAAACACATGGAAACCGCTCTGAAGGACCTGACCCTGATTGCCGGTCAGAAACCGGTGGCAACCAAGGCTCGCAAATCGAATGCATCCTTCAAAATCCGTGAAGGCATGGCGATAGGCGCAAAGGTTACGCTGCGCGGCAAACGCATGTACGAATTTCTGGACCGTCTGGTCACCATCGCTCTGCCACGCGTCCGCGACTTCCGCGGCATCAACGGCAAGGCATTCGATGGCCGTGGAAACTACGCTTTGGGGATCAAAGATCACACGATCTTCCCTGAAATCAACTTTGACAAGGTAGAAGCCGCCCGCGGGATGGACATCATCATCTGCACCACGGCCAAAACCGACGAAGAAGCAAAAGAATTGCTGCGCGGCTTTGATCTGCCGTTCAGAAACTAGGATTAACGAGAAGGACCTGAAGAATGGCAAAAGTCAGTGCGACAAACCGCAATGAGAAACGCAAAAAAATGGCCAAACGCGATTCGGCCAAACGCGCAAAACTCAAAGCGTTGATTATGAACCGCGAGCTTCCGATCGAGGAGCGTTTTGCAGCAACCATGAAGCTGGCTCAACTGCCGCGTAATGGGGCTGAAATCCGCGTCCGCAATCGTTGCGCTTTGACCGGTCGTCCACGCGCGTTCCATGGGAAATTTAGCCTCAGCCGTATTTCGCTGCGCAAATTGGCCTCCGAAGGTCAATTGCCGGGCGTAACGAAGTCGAGCTGGTAAGAGAGAAGAAGGAGATTATAGATCATGTCGATGAGTGATCCATTAGGAGATATGTTGACCCGCATCCGCAACGGACAGAGCGCAGGCCTGAAACAGGTTGCTTGCCCTGCATCCAAAATGCGTGCGTCGGTTCTGGCCGTTCTGAAAAGCGCGGGCTACATCCGCGACTATAAAGAAGGCGCGAATGACCAAGGTCACAAAGGCTTTATTATTGACCTGAAATACGACGAAGGTCGTCCAGTCATTAAAGTATTGCAACGTGTTTCCAGACCGGGACGTCGCGTTTATTCTGCCGCGCAGGATATTCCACGCTTCTACAACGGTCTTGGCGTCACGATTGTCTCCACTCCGCGTGGAGTGATGGCAGACCAGCAGGCTCGTGAAGAGAATGTTGGCGGCGAACTCCTGTGTCAGGTGTTCTAAGTTTTAAGAAAGAAAAAACGAGGATAGAAAAATGTCTCGCGTAGGAAAAAACCCGGTTGTCGTCCCGAATGGTGTGACGGTTGACCTCAAAGGAGCGGATTTGAAAGTCAAAGGCCCGAAAGGCGAATTGGCTTTGGTGATCCATCCGAAAGTCAGTGTTTCGGTCGAAGGTGGCAGTATCACAGTTGCCCCGAACAATATGGACGATCGTGAAAGCCGTGCTCTGTGGGCAACCATGCAGCGCCGTATCGCCAACATGGTGCTCGGAGTAACCGAAGGCTTCTCGAAAGATCTCGAGATCGAAGGTGTTGGTTACCGTTGCAACCTGCAAGGCAAAACGCTGGTTCTGCAGCTGGGCTTCAGCCATGACGTTCACTATCCTGTTCCGGAAGGCATCTCGATTGTAGTTGATAAACAAACCGCAATTAAAATCACCGGTATCGACAAGGAAAAGGTTGGTCAGGTTGCTGCCGAAATCCGTGGTTACAGACCGCCAGAACCGTACAAGGGTAAAGGTGTTCGCTATGCAGGGGAATACATCCTGCGTAAAGAAGGTAAGAAGAAATAATTTAAAAAAGGACGAAAGATTATGCGTCAACCAGAAACAAATGCTCAGCGCCGTGCGCGTCGTGTTCGTGCAAAACTTAGCCGTATTAACAAGGCTGGGTTGCCACGTCTGTCGATTCACCGCACCAACAACCAGATCTATGCCCAGATCATTGATGATGTGAAGGGTGTAACCTTGGCGTCCGCTTCGACCCTCGAAGCAGATCGCAAGGCCGGTGGCAACATCGCAGCGGCCGCAAAGGTAGGTGCAATGATCGCCGAACGTGCGAAATCGGCAAAAATCGGCAAAGTCATGTTTGACCGTGGATCGTTCCGTTACCACGGTCGTGTCAAGGCTTTGGCAGACGCCGCCCGCGAAGGTGGATTGGAATTCTAAGGAAGGAAGAAGTAAAGATGGCTCGTCCAGAACGCAAACAACGCGAAGAGCGTGAAGAAGTAGAATTGAACGAACGCCTGGTTGCCGTCAACCGCGTTGCCAAAGTGGTGAAAGGTGGCCGTCGTTTCGGCTTTGCCGCTCTGGTGGTGGTCGGTGACGGTCGCGGTCGTGTCGGTCATGGTCACGCCAAGGCTCGCGAAGTTCCTGACGCGATTAAGAAAGCGACCGATCAGGCCAAACGTAACATGATCCGTGTGGCTCTTCGTGAAGGCCGCACCATTCACCACGACGTTCTGGGCCGCTACGGTGCCGGTCGCGTTTTGCTGCGTACGGCTCCTGCCGGTACCGGTATCATCGCGGGTGGTCCGCTTCGTGCGATTTTTGAAGCCATCGGCATTCAGGATGTTGTTGCCAAGGCGATTGGCACCAACAACCCGTACAACATGGTCAACGCGACTTTCGAAGCTTTGAAATCGATGGAAAGCCCACGCGCTGTAGCAGCTCGCCGCAGCAAAAAGGTATCCGACATTGTCTCGAACCGCGATGTCCGCATGAAAGAAGCCAAAGCAGATGACGCATCTCACGAAGATGCCGAAGCAGCTGGCGAATAATTTGAAGGAGATCTGAATTATGGCTCAGGCAAAAGCAAAGAAAGCAGACGCTTCGAAAAAAATGATCACTGTGACCCAGATCGGTAGCCCGATTGGTCGCCGTGAAGATCAGGAACAAACCCTGATCGGTCTTGGACTGAACAAAATGCACCGCAGCAAGCAACTTGAAGATACGCCTTCTGTCCGTGGCATGATCAACAAGGTTCAGCACCTTGTGAGCGTAACCGAGTAAGGGGATTTAAACATGAAACTCAACGAACTTCAGCCTCAAGAAGGCGCTGTTAAAAAAAGAATGCGTGTTGGACGCGGGATTGGCTCCGGCAAGGGTAAAACCTGCGGTAAAGGCCAAAAAGGTCAGAAATCCCGTACCGGTGTAGCAATCAACGGTTTCGAAGGCGGACAAATGCCGCTTTACCGTCGCTTGCCAAAAACCGGTTTCACCAACCTGTTTGCAAAAGACTTGTCAACCATTTCTTTGGCTCGTCTGCAAGATGCGATTGACGCTGGTAAAATCGACGCAAAATCGCCGATCACCAGCGAAATGCTGCAAAAAGCAGGTGTTGCTGCAAAAGCGAAAGACGGTGTCCGTCTGTTGGGCAATGGCGAATTGAAAGCCAAAGTCACGCTCAAAATCGCTGGTGCAACTGCATCGGCCAAGGCAGCCGTTGAAAAAGCGGGCGGTTCAGTTGAAATTATTGTGCGCGAAGTCAAACCTGTTGTGCGCAAAAAGCCGATCCCAGGCAGACAATAATATCAAGTTGTAATAGAAATTTAAAAGAGGCTCGCGGGCCTCTTTTTTATTGGACAAAACCAGCAGAGCTGTCATAACGTTCTGGAAACAAGGGGGCGCAAAATGGCAACTATAGAGCGGGATTTTATCGGTGCAACAAAACCCACTGGGCATACAGTCATTCCACTTTATGCAGATAAACTTCCTGGACGGCCACCATCAGGGGCTCCGGGAAGTCTGCATCGGGTATATGAACAATTGAAGGAAATTGCCCGACAGGAAAAAGAAAAAGGGCAAGGCAGTCCAGTGAAAATCCCATCAAAAGAATTCCACTAAAATTTGAGAGGCCATCAGGCCTCTTTTTTTGTGGCGAATGCTCTATGTTCACTAGACAAGCGCACGCGCATTCGCTAAAGATTTTGAAGATTAAAAGTAAGGAAAAATAGAAATGGTTTCTGCGGTCGAACAACTCTCGAAAAATGCGAACTGGGGCGCATTTGCCAAGGCAACGGAGCTCAAGAAAAGAATTTTGTTTGTAATCGGGGCCTTGCTGGTCTTCCGTTTGGGAACTTATATCCCGATCCCAGGGATTGATCCTCATGTTTGGGAAGGAATCTTCGAGCAAAAGAGCGGTGGGCTGCTCGATATGTTCAACATGTTCTCGGGTGGTTCGCTCTCCCGTATGACGATCTTTGCCCTCTCGATTATGCCGTACATCTCGGCATCGATTATTCTGCAATTGGGCACCGCTCTTTCTCCGAAACTCGAAGCTCTGAAAAAAGAAGGGGAATCGGGCCGTCAGAAAATCAACCAGTACACACGCTACCTCACAGTTCTTTTGGCGGGGATTCAGGCCTATGGTCTGGCTGTTGGCCTTGAAAACTTGCAAGGAGACCAAGGGTCCGCTGTGATTGACCCCGGCATGTTCTTCCGTATCTCGACTGTCATCACTGTGATCGGTGGAACAATGTTCCTGATGTGGTTGGGCGAACAGATCACCGCGCGCGGCATTGGCAATGGCATCTCTTTGATTATTTTTGCAGGGATCGTTGCAGGGCTGCCTCAGGCATTGGTGCAAACGCTTTCGCTCGGCGAGCAGGGTCAAATCTCGTTCATCGGCATGCTGATGATCGCTGCCATGGTCATTGGCACGATCATCTTTATTGTGTTCATGGAACGCGCCCAGCGCCGCCTTCTGGTACAATATCCGAAACGCCAGATCGGGGCGCAGCAAATGACGCAAGCCTCGCAAAACCATCTGCCGTTAAAGCTCAACATGTCGGGCGTAATTCCTCCGATCTTCGCATCGTCCCTTTTGTTTTTGCCGATGACGATTGTAGGCTTTACAGGCGTAGATGCAGGCGACAGCTTCCTCTCCGATCTCTCGCGCTACATGACGACGGGGCATCCGGTTCACATGATTGCCTATGCAACGCTGATTATTTTCTTTGCGTTCTTTTATACGGCTGTGGTGTTCAACCCCGAAGACAATGCCGAAATGCTGCGCAAATATGGCGGCTTTATCCCTGGTGTCCGTCCGGGTAAAAGCACGGCTGATTTTCTGGATTACGTTCTGACCCGTATTACCGTGGTCGGGGCGCTTTATCTGTGTTTCATCTGCTTGATGCCTGAATTTTTGATCTCCGAATATGGGTTGCCGTTTTATTTTGGCGGCACGTCGCTGTTGATTGTGGTATCTGTGACGATGGACACGGTTGCCCAGATCAACTCGCATATGTTGGCGCACCAATATGAAGGTCTCATCAAGAAGACCAAACTGACCAAAGGAAAGAAATAAGGGAGACAACAACCGATGAATATCATTTTGATGGGCCCTCCGGGCGCTGGCAAGGGAACACAAGCCAAAATTTTGGAAGACGCCCGTGGCCTCAAGCAACTCTCGACCGGCGATATGCTGCGCGCGGAAATTTCTGGTGAAACGCCGCTCGGACTCAAAGTCAAAGCCATCATGGATTCCGGTTCTCTGGTCTCTGACGAAATCGTAATTGAAATGATCTCGAACCGCATCGACCAACCCGATTGTGTCGAAGGCTTTATTCTCGATGGCTTCCCGCGCACGGTGGCTCAAGCCGAAGCATTGGATAAAATGCTGCACGCCAAAGGCAAAGATCTGAACGCGATCATTCAGTTGGTCGTTGATGAAGCGGCTCTGTTGGCCCGCATCGAAAGACGCGCGGTCGAAACCGGTGGCGCACGCGCCGACGACAATGCCGAAACCCTCAAAAAGCGCCTCGACGCTTATAAAGCTCAAACCGCCCCCATCGTTCCTTATTACGAAGGCCAAGGCCGTCTGAAAAAAGTCGATGGCATGGCCGCTGTCAACATCGTCACCGAACAAATCGCCGACATTCTCGACGGAGCGGCCAAGATCGCGTAGGGCCGAGAAATTAGAGATCTGGTGGTATAAAGAAGCCCAATTGTAGGGCCTCTTCATCATTTTAGGTATGGAAAATAAATTTTCAGACTTATCCACAGAAATCTAAATAAAATCATTGACTCTAAGCCTTAAATGCTTAGTATGCGCTCATTCCGGCAAGGCTGTTGCTTGTTTCGGCAGGTTTTCTGCTTGTCCGGTATGGTATACGACCCGGCGTTTCGTCCTTGTTTCTATTTGAAATAAAACGAAATTTTACGGATCGGCTTGAAATCAACAGTAAGTAAAAAAGGAGTTCGTATATGGCCCGTATTTCCGGTGTCAACGTACCTGATAACAAACGTGTGATCATTTCCCTGACCTATATTCATGGAATTGGTCGTTTCATCGCAGAAGGAATCTGCCGCGAAGTCGGAATTGATTTCTCCCGTCGCATGAAGGATCTGACCGAAGATGAACTGAACCAGATTCGTAAAGTCATCGAAGGCGGAAAATTCCTGATCGAAGGGGATCTGCGCCGTGAAGTTTCTCTCAACATCAAGCGTCTGATGGACATGCAATGCTACCGTGGTCTTCGCCACCGTCGCGGTCTGCCTGTTCGTGGCCAGCGCACCCGCGGAAACGCCCGTACCCGTAAGGGACCCGCGAAACCGGTTGCTGGTAAGAAAATCGTCAAGAAATAATCAGCGCTAGAAAGATAAGAGGACTTATATTATGGCAGCAAAAGATAAAACAAAAGCGGGCGCACGCAAAAAAATCGTTCGTAAGAACGTTGCTATTGGCGTCGCGCACATCAACGCATCGTTCAACAATGTGTTCATTAACCTCACCGATCCGATGGGCAACACCATCGCATGGTCATCGGCTGGTATCGTCGGCTTCAAGGGTTCTCGTAAATCGACCCCGTTCGCAGCGCAGATGACCGCTGAAGATGCAGGCCGCAAAGCTCAGGAACATGGTCTTCGTGAAGTCGATGTTCTGATCAAGGGCCCGGGCGCTGGTCGTGAATCGGCTCTGCGTGCGCTTCAATCGCTTGGATACACCATCCGTTCGATCAAGGACATCACGCCTGTGCCGCACAACGGATGCCGTCCGCCGAAACGCCGCCGCATCTAATTAAAGTTCATCCGGTGATCGGGCTCCTCGGTCACCGGAACAAAGTTTTTGTCGCAAACGACGTACTGCATGGTGAAAGGGAATAAAGCATGCTCATTCAGAAAAACTGGCTGGAACTGATTAAACCCAACAAAGTTGAAGTCGAACACAAGAATGACAGCCGTAACTTCGGCAAAGTTGTGGTCGAGCCTTTGGAACGCGGGTTTGGTCTGACTTTGGGGAACGCGCTGCGTCGAGTTCTGTTGTCGTCTTTGCAGGGTGCTGCAGTGACGGGAGTCAAAATCGCCGGTGTTCAACACGAATTCTCGACCATTGAGGGTGTTCGTGAAGACGTGACCGACATTATCCTGAACGTCAAGGCGATTGCCGTTCGTATGCACTGCGAAGGTCCGAAGCGTATGCGTCTTGTGGCTGAAGGCCCGTGCGAAGTTACCTCCGGCATGATCGAGGCTGGCGCCGACATCGAAATCATGAATCCTGATCTTGTGATTTGCACGCTTGATAAAGGTGCAAAACTTGACATGGAAATGATTGTGAACACTGGCAAAGGCTACCGTCCGGCTGCTCAAAACCGTCCGGAAGATGCACCTGTTGGTCTTATTCCGGTGGACAGCATTTTCTCGCCGGTTCGCAAAGTCTCTTACGACGTAGAAGATACTCGTGTTAGTCAAATCACCGACTACGATAAACTGACGCTGACTGTTGAAACCAACGGTGTGATCTCGGCGGATGATGCGGTGGCTTATGCTGCACGTATTCTGCAAGACCAGTTGCAAGTCTTCATCAACTTCGAAGAGCCGAAAGAAACCAAAGTGGCCGAAGAAGAAGAATCCCTTCCATTCAACCGCAACCTGCTCAAAAAAGTCGAAGAGCTGGAACTCTCCGTTCGTTCTGCCAACTGCCTCAAAAACGACAACATCGTTTACATTGGCGACTTGGTTCAGAAATCGGAATCCGAAATGCTCCGCACTCCGAACTTCGGCCGTAAATCTCTGAACGAGATCAAGGAAGTTCTGGGCATGATGGGTCTGCATCTGGGTATGCAGGTCGAAGGCTGGCCGCCTGAAAACATCGAAGATCTTGCCAAGAAAATGGAAGATCCGTTTGCTCACTAGAAATTTTTGGATCAAGCCGGTATCTAATTCCGGCTTGAACCGAATAGGGCATTCCGCCCGCCCCTGAGATAGAACGGCCTATAATGGCAAGTGGTGTCAGGTTTGTAAAATGACTGCTCACCATGAGCGTCGCAGCAAAAGTGAAAGGAAAAGACCATGAAACATGGACTGAAACAAAGAAAACTGAACCGTACCAGCTCTCACCGTAAGGCATTGTTTGCCAATATGGCGGCTGCACTCATCAAGCACGAGCAAATCATCACGACTGTACCGAAAGCCAAAGAATTGCGTCCATTTGTTGAAAAACTGGTCACCTTGGGCAAAAAAGGCACATTGGCTGATCGCCGTGCGGCAATTGCTACTTTGCGCGACGAAGCCATGGTTCAGAAATTGTTCGATACGCTGGCCACCCGTTATGCAGATCGTCCGGGCGGATACACCCGCGTTCTGAAAGCCGGTTTCCGGTATGGCGACGCAGCTCCAATCGCAGTCATCGAATTCGTGGATCGTGACGTAACCGCCAAAGGTCAGGACAGCGGCCCCGACTTCACTCAGGAAGCCGAAGCAGCCGGTCCGGTTGACGAGACCACCGTCCCGAAAGAAGCCGTGAAAAAAGCCAACAAGAAAAAGGCTGAAGAAAAATCCGAAGAGGCTGCTGAACCTAAGAAAAAGGCATCTCCGAAAAAGAAAAAAGCCGAAGACAAAGCCGAATAAGTTGTCATCCCCGCGGTGCGTCCCAAATGGCGCTGCACGGCGGGGATCCGGTGAAAAATTCAAAACCCGCCCTCGAAAGGCGGGTTTTATTATGTTTTGTCATGGGGCTAATTTCTTGCAAAATTCTATAGGAAGGTATATATTTCCCTCAATTCCAACGAAAAATAGGGTGTTAATCATGAATATTTCTGACAAAACGAAGTTATTTGCTGCCGCTGTTGGTTTGACAACCTTGACGGCGTGCCAGACCTTGCCGCAGCAGGGCATTGTTGGTCAACCCCCAGCCAATTCGGGCGTTGGCACAGCCGTTCAAAATGGCACGGCACAAATTGGCGATGCTTTCCAAAGAGCGATTGATCCCCGCCAGTATGGTAACACGGCTACCAACGCTGTGGAATGGGCCGCAAGACGGAAATATGGCGAGACCGTCCAGAAGACAGACATTGGCGTGCGTGCCGAAATAGAGAAGAAAAAGAGTGACTGGCTGGGTAGACTGAGAGAGGCAGTATCCCCGCGCTAAACTCTGTCAGCTCGCATAACAGAATCCCGAAACCCGCCCCCGAAAGGCGGGTTTTTCCATAGCAATTAATTTCTTGCAGATTTCTATGGGTGGGTATATAGTCTCGACCATTCCAACGAAAATATGGTGCTAAAATGAACAGAATTCAAGCAATCACAGGTGTTTTTGGACTTGCCGCGTTGACCGCCCTGCAAGGATGCGCAACTCCGGCCCGTTCAACGTCACAAACTACGGCAGGTATGGAAAGATCTCCCGCTGTTGCGAGCGAGGATTTGAAAACGCCGGTAAAGGTTGACCCTTGTTTGCGCGCGGGTATTGATGCGCGATATATTGCCGATGTTACGCCGCAAGATGTGATTGATGCGAAGTACAAAGGGGAAGAGCCACGCTTTTATCGCGCCTTTTATTTATTCCCTTATAAATCCCCTACAGAGGGTGGAGAAACCGCCATCGGAGCGCTTGTGGGAGGGATTCTGGCCAACGGGGTTGGCAAAGCGGTCGGACTCAACGGTGGTTCCAGAACTGCAGGTACTGTGGCTGGAGCGATTGGCGGGGGAGCCGTTGGGAGCGCGTTCGCCAAGGAAAGTAGAGTTGGTAATTTAACGGACATAAAGGCCTGTACAAATTATTTGGACAAGGAAATGGACGAAAAACATATTCGGGAGGCTTATCCATTCGATATCAGAGAAAGTACTGGATATTATCGTACTCCTGCCTTAGCTCCAGTTTATAATCGCCCTTATGCTCGTTACCTTGCTCCGGACCCTCACCAGAACGCCTTCAACGCCAGATGCCCGAATGGAAACTGTAACTTTATACAACCACCCGCATATGTTCCCCCCTACCGGAGCTGGGGCTACTACAGATAGGCCGTATTAAAGCAAAGATTTCCCAAACCCTGCCCGATGAAACGATCCGGCGGGGTTTCTGTTTGTGAAAAGACCTGAGAGCGAAAGATCGCTTTTCCCTGCCTCTCGAATTTGCTAGAAGGAACGCCTGTCCATAACGGAAAGAAACCCGACCGTGCCGCGCCTGATAGCCTTTTTTTTGATTCCCGTTTTTGTACTGCTCGACCAGATCAGCAAATGGTGGGTCATCGAAATGTTCTTTCGCCCCCGTGTGTTTGAAGCCGATGGGGCGAGCCAGCCTTTTTTTACATGGCTAACCACACTGGGACAGGACCAGTTCCCGCCCACGCGCCTTGAATGGTTCGATATCCTCAATCTGGTGATGGTCTGGAACAAAGGCATCAGCTTCGGTATCTTTGCAAGTGACGAAGCCATGACCCGGATTTTTCTGATTGGCTCATCATCCGCGCTTGTGATCGTCCTTCTGGTCTGGTTATTGCGCGGCCCGACCTTGAAAGTGGCCCTTCCGCTCTCTATGATTATTGCGGGCGCAATGGGCAATATCTGGGATCGCGTCCGTTTTGGTGGGGTCGCCGATTTTATAGATTTTCATATTGGTGACTGGCACTATCCGGCCTTTAATGTTGCGGATTCGTGCATCGTTCTGGGGGTTGCATGGCTGGCCTTTGACGGGATAATCTTGGAAGCCAGACGGCTGAAAAAATCGAAAGAAGAACACAAAGGACAAAGCAATGGATAACAAGACCGGACAGTGGGCCATAATGATCGGCTTTTCGGTGCTAACATTAACCGGTTGCTCCGGTGTCAAGGACAAGCTGGGCCTGTCGCGCCACACGCCGGACGAGTTTATGGTGATGAAACGCGCCCCGCTCGAAGTTCCACAAAATATGACGGCATTGCCGACCCCGCAACCTGGGGCGCAACGCCCGCAGGAAACGCCGGCCACGACGCTCGCCAAAGAAGCAGTGATTGGTAAAGAAAAGGTCACCCGCGCCGACAGCCAGTCGTCCTCGGAACGGGTTTTGCTGCAAAAAACCGGCGCGAATGCTACGCAAGGCAATATCCGCTCGCTGGTCAACAAGGAAGCGGAAGAAGAGAAAGAGGATAAGCGTCCGGTTGTCAAAAGGCTGCTGAACATGGGCAGCGATTTGCCTCAGGCCACGGTCGTCGATCCTGCCGCAGAAGCCGAGCGCATCCAGACCAATAAGAAGACCGGAAAGCCGGTTACCGAAGGCGAAACCCCGACAGTTGATGAATAAGGCATGACCAAAAAAACATTTCTGATCCTTCTTGCATTGTTTCTCATGCCCCTCTCGGTCAGGGCTGAAGAAAATGTGGAAAGCGGAAAGGTTTTTAATGCCAGAACAGCCATGCTGGATAACGGCATGCAAATCGTGGTGATCGAGAATCACCGTGCCCCTGTTGTCACTCACATGTTGTGGTACAAGGTCGGGTCCGCCGACGAACCGCACGGCGACGGCGTCTCTGGCGCGGCTCACTTTCTGGAACATCTGATGTTCAAAGGCTCGAAAGCGATTCCCGCGGGCGAATTTTCGAAATTGATCCGCAGCATCGGCGGAGACGACAACGCCTTTACCTCATGGGACTTCACGGCTTTCTTCCAATCTGTCCCAGCGCGATATTTGCCAAATGTCATGGCCCTTGAAGCCGATCGCATGATCAACCTCTCGCTGGCGGAAAAGGATATCCTCTCGGAGCGCGATGTGATTATCGAAGAACGGCGCATGCGCACCGATAACGACCCGCAATCCCTGTTCATGGAAAAATTGCGCGCAGGTCTCTATACCAATGCCCCCTACGCGGAACCGATCATTGGTTGGAAAGACGAAATGCCGAAACTGGGCCGTGATGACGTCATGAATTATTATCATACATGGTACACACCTTCGAACACCATTCTGGTGGTTTCGGGCGATGTGAATTTCGAACAAGTCAGAACATGGGCCGCAAAATATTACGGGATCATCCCGTCCCACGCGACCCCCGACCACATTCGCCCCTACATTCCTGATTATAAGGCCGAAACCCGCCTGACGCTTCACGATGAAGATATTCGCCAGCCTGCTTTGCTGCGCGCCTGGATTGCTCCGTCTTTTGTGGAAGACAAGAAAGTCTATGACGGGCTGGAAGTTTTGTGTGAAACCCTCTCGGGTGGGGCTGCAACAAAACTCTACCAAAAACTCGTCGTCGAGAAAAAGAAAGCAACCAGTATCGACCTGTCCTATGACGGCGACGCCCGCGGACAGGGAAGCTTGTGGCTCTCGGCGACGCCCGCCCCGAATGTAACGATGGATGAATTGGAACGCGAAATCGACACGACCTTTCGTGAAATCGTTGGCAACGGCATTACCGCAGACGAAGTTGAAAAAGCAAAAACCCGCATGATTGACAAAGCCCTCTTTGCCCGCGACTCGGTAACGGGTCCGGCCATGGTGGTGGGACAGGCGCTGGCCATTGGTGCGGCATTGGATGACGTGGAATACGGCCCTAAACGGATCGCCGCTGTCACGCGGGAAGATGTTCAAACGCTTTTTGACACATACCTCAATCCCATTTCGCCGAAACACACTCCTGTCACGGGGATTTTGTTGCCAAAAGATCATAAGGATCATCAGGAATGAAAAAACTTCTGACATTGTGTCTGGTACTGTTTTGTGGAATTCAAACTGCTCACGCGTCTATCCTTGATATTCAGGATTTCACGACGGAAAAAGGAATTCGCATCTGGCTGGTCGAAGATCATACGGTTCCGGTCCTCTCGCTCCAGTTCCTCTTCCGTGGTGCAGGTTCTATCAACGACCCTGAAGACAAACAGGGGCTGAGCCAGATTCTCTCCAATACACTGGACGAAGGGGCAGGCGATCTCGATGCCAAAACCTTTCAGGCGCAATTGACCGACCAGTCGATCTCTTTGCGGTTTTTCTCTTCGCGTGACGACTTTGGTGGAGCGCTCAAAACCCTGAGCAAATATCAGGATCATGCGTTCAAATTGCTCCACCTTGCCTTGACCGCTCCGCGCTTTGAAGAGGACGCCATCCGCCGCATGCGCGATGCCAACTTTGCGCGGATCAGATCAAGTATGACCGATCCTGAATGGATGACAGCACGCCTGACGAACGCAGTCTTATTCAGAGACCATCCATACGCAATGAACAGTGGCGGAACACTCTCCACCTTGCCGCGCATCACGGCAGACGATTTGCAGGACAAAGTCAAAACCCAACTGGGCCGCGACCGCCTGATTATTGCTGTGGCAGGAAATATTGCAAAAGGTGAACTGTCCCAAAAGATTGATGACGTGTTTGGTAACTTGCCGGACCATTCAAAAGTGGGGGAAGTCTCGCCTGCCAAATTCCCTGCGGAGGAAAAGCCTGTCCAGTTTGAAAAGGATATTCCGCAAACAGTGATACAGATCGCTATGCCCGGTATCCCCAACAGCGATCCGGATTATTTTGCGGCTGAAATTCTCAATTACACGCTGGGGGGAGCAGGGTTTGGGTCGCGCCTGACTGAAGTGGTTCGCGAGCAGCGCGGACTGACTTACGGCATTTATAGCAACTTGTCGGAAATGGATTATGCCAACCTTCTAACAATCGGGACATCGACCCGCACGGAAAATGTGGGGGAAGTCTTGTCACTGGTTAATCAGGAACTGTCCAGAATGGGATCCGAACCTGTGTCTGCCAAGGAACTTGCCGACGCCAAATCCTATCTTGTGGGCTCTGTCCCGCTGGATCTGACCTCGACCGACCGGATTGCCGCCATGATGATCAGCTTCCAGAGCTTCAACCTTCCGACCGATTATCTGGATATTCGGGAAAAAGGATTGAAATCCGCCACACGGGAGGATGTACTTCGTGTTGCCAAAAGGCTTTTGGGCCAGAACAGAAAGGTCACGGTCATGGTCGGAACCGTGACAGACCCGTCTTCCGTGCGTCTGGTTGAAAAGCTCCCCGATATTGAATAGAATCCTGACTCTGGGTTTCCGGTTCTATATCATTTATTAACCTAATCATTGGACAATCAGAGGATGAATCCTACCGCCCCCACCGAAACACTCCCGCCGCTCCATCAAATGGAACTGGACGAGATCATTAAAAAACACATCATGTTTGAAAAAACCAGACCGGGTGGGGCGCGGGCTATTATCAAATTCAAATCTTTGGTTGGTCTTGATTTTCGGGGTGCCAATTTGTCGGGGGCCGACTTCACCGGGTCTGATTTGAGAAATGCCAATCTCTCGAATGGAAATTTCCACGGTTCGATTTTTTATGGCTGCAGCATCCAAGGGGCCAATCTTGAAAACGGGGATTTTACGCGGGCCGATTTCAGGGGAGCCGATGTCACCGGAGCAAACATGGCCGGAGCCAGTCTGGAAGGCGCAGACCTTCGTCAGGGGGCCAAAGTTATTTCCCAAAACAGCGAAGGAAAACCGATTGAGTCCTCTCATGGAAAAACAACCCTGAAGGGTGCTGATCTGGAAAATGCAAATCTGAAGAACGCACGTGCAGCTATGGTAGACCTAAGCGACGCTGACCTTACGTCCGCACGTATGTCACATGTAGATTTGTCGCAGGCCAATCTACAAAACGCCAATATGACAGGCGCCGACCTCACCAAAGCCAACCTTGAAGAATCTATGCTCAACGGTGCCATTATGGTCGGAACCGATACAACCGGAACGAAATTCGAAGGCGCAATCTATGAAGAAGTTCTGACCGATGCGCCGGTTGGTAAAGTTTTGGATTACAGTGAAGAGGAAGACCCGCTGATCCAGCTGTTGAAAGATCACAATCTCTGGCTCCAACACACCGGAGCCAAGGGAAAGAGGATCGATCTGTCAGGATATGATTTAAGGACGCTTCCAAGCCTCGGACGGTATTCCCTGACGGCGGCCATTGCCGAAGGCGCAGTTTTCCAAGGGATGACACTGATGACGGCCCAGATGCAAAGTTGCAAATTTGACAAAAGCGATTTTCGAGATGCTAAGTTAAGAGAGTCCGATTTTAGAGGAACAAGTTTTGTCGAAGCTAAATTGACCCGCGCCGATTTAACAAAAGCCAACCTGTCTCCACTCTTCTTCTCCGAAGACAGAAAACAAGCCGTAAACCTGAGTGGGGCCGACCTGAGTTTTGCCGATTTGACGGAATGCAATTTACAAGAAGCAATCTTGAAAAATGCTAATATGAAAGGTGCCAATCTAACCCGTGCTGATTTTCGTGGAGCGGATATGGAAGGTGCTGATCTGGAAAATGCAATTCTGGAAAAAGTCAAAATGGATAGCTAAAAAATATTTTTTTAGCCCCCCCTTGTTTTTCACCCCAAAAAGGATTTCTCTATAAGCGAGAGTCCGTAAGGTCTCTCAAGCTCTCTTGTAACAAACAAACTCTTTTTTGGAGAATACAAACATGACTAAACTGACTCTCTTGGCCGCTCTCGGCCTGTTGGCTCTGGTTCCTGCTGCTGCCCATGCTGAAGAGCATATGGACGCTGCTGCTCCTGCCGCAACCGAAGAAGCCGCTCCTGCTGTTGAAGCTAAAGAAGTAATGCTCAAAGACGGCACCAAAGTCGTTATCGAAGGCGACATGGCTTACACCGTTGATGCAGAAGGTGCAAAAACCGCTGCTCCTGATGGCGACCACGAAGCTGCAGACGGCTCGATGATCACCGTTAAAGAAGGCAAAGTTGTAGCTCCTGAAGCAGCTCCTGCAGAAGAAGCTCCTGCTGCTACCGAATAATTCTCTCAGGATTTTTCAAGGAAACCCGCCCGCCTCACGGTGTTGGCGGGTTTTTTTGCCAGCCTTTTTTGACTCTGGGGTCCTTTGCTGCTACAACCCACGCCATGACCCCGTCCGCCCGTATCAAAGCCGTTCTCGATCTACTGGAAAAGATCGAAAAATCTCCCATCCCGATGGATTTGACCATCGGAGATTATATGCGCAACCGCCGCTATATAGGCTCGAAAGATCGCTCCTATATTGCCGAGACAACTTACGCGGTGATTCGCCACCACGCACGTCTCCTCTGGGCGCTAGAAAAGGCTGCAAGTGACCCCACGCCGCGCAATCGTTTGATTGCATACTTGCGCATGACGGTGGCCAACGCCAATCTTGATGATTTGTTTGATGGAACAAAACACGGACCGTTACAATTGACCGACGAAGAAAAACAAATTGTTGCGCGCCTGCCGCAAAATTTTGATACTGCCCCTGACGATGTGCGCTGCGAATGCCCGCCCGAATATCGCGACTCTCTCCATTCCTATTTTGGCAACAAATTCCACGATGAACTCTCGGCACTGATTGCTCCGGCCTATCTCAATTTGCGCACCAATATCGTGATGGCCCCGCGCGAGCGGGCGAAAGAAATGTTGGCCGAAGATAAAGTGAGAACAGAAGAAAACAAATTCTCGCCATGGGGGTTAAGTGTCGGGGGAAAAACATTCCTCTCCATGACCCGCGCCTTCAAAAAAGGACTGGTCGAGATTCAGGACGAAGGATCGCAATTGATTGCGCTGGCCTGCGACGTGAAACCTGGCCAACAGGTTCTGGATTATTGCGCAGGCGCTGGGGGAAAGACTTTGGCACTGGCCGCCGCCATGGGAATTAAGGGTCGCATTGTCGCTATGGATTTGGAAGCTTCCCGTTTGGCCAAAGCCCGTGAACGGTTCCGCCGTGCAAAAGTCAGCGACATCATCGAACCGCGTCCGCTTTCGGACGAAAAAAACCGCAAATGGCTCCGCCGCCAGAAGCAAAGTTTCGATTGCGTGCTGATTGACGTACCCTGTTCTGGCACGGGCACATGGCGTCGCAACCCCGATATGCGTTGGCGCACCTATGGCCCGAGCGTTGAGGAACTGGTCCCCATCCAGCGCGAAATCATGGAAAAAGTGGCGGGCACAGTGAAAGAAGGTGGCCGTCTGGTCTATGCCACTTGCTCGATGTTGCCCGAAGAAAACGAGACACAGGTGGAAGGCTTCCTGAAAGACCATCCTGAATTTGAACTGGCCAACCTGAAAGATGTCTGGCCGGATGGCTGCACCCCGCCATGTGACGGAAAATATATGCGCCTTACTCCGCTGCGCCACGGCACAGACGGATTTTTCGCGGCCATCATGATTAGGAAATAATCACCCGTTCCGCGCGTCCGCCAAGCGAGGTCAGAACTTCATATCCAATCGTGTTCCACGATGCAGCCAACTGGTCGGCATCTTGATGGGGGCCGATAATTTCCATCCAGTCTCCCTCGTGCGGCGGGTTGGCTGCAACGGGTGATAAATCAACTGCCACCAAATCCATCGACACACGCCCGACCAGCGGGCAAGCCACACCGTTCCAGTACAGAACGGATTTATTCGACCCTGCGCGGTGAAACCCGTCCGCATAGCCGATCCCCAGCACGGCAATTTGTGTATCACGCTCGAAGGTGTGCGTGCGGTTATATCCGACGGTGCTGCCCGCTTTGGCGGTTTTGGTTTGCAAAATCCGCGCTGACAAATCAACGACCGGACGCATCGGATTAATGGTCTCAGGTGTCGGGTTAGGGCCATATAGGGCAAGGCCCGCACGGACTTGTTGCCGATGCCACGACGCATCTCTGAATATCCCTGCCGAATTACAAAGGCTGTGCGGAATCGATTTCGGCGCAACGGAATCGAACAGCTCGACTTGCTTGCGTGACGGTGTTTGGTCCGGTTCATCCGACGATGAAAAATGCGTCATCAGAGACAGTGGCGCAGGCCGCGATTTCAAAAGCTCTGGCACATTCTCGGGATCAAGACCCAACCGGTTCATGCCCGTATCAATATGCCAGATAGATTTAATGTCATCCGGACACCGCGCTACTTCGTCCGGCGTATTCAGGACAGGAATAAGGTTCAGATGTTTGAATTCTTTCTCGCATCCTGCGGGAAGCCCGCCCAGCACGGCAATTTTATGTGGCGTCAAAGATCGCAGGATCATAGCCTCTTCCAGTTGCGCCACATAAAAGAACGTGCATCCCGCCTCTTCAAACGCGGGAACGACCATATCAATCCCCAACCCATACCCGTCTGCTTTCACCACGGAAGCGACATCACATCCCGCGCCGACTTTGCTTTTTAAAAAACGGTAATTCTCCCGCAATGCGGATCGGTTGATGGTGAGGCGTGAACAGGCACCAAGGCTCATCATAACTACCTGTGCCGTTGATCCAGATCGGCAAATCGGGTGAGATTCGGATCAAAGAAGAGTTTGACGATACCGATCGGACCATGACGTTGCTTAGCCACAATCGTTTCGGCGACATTGGCGCTGTCTTGCAAACGCTGCGCCCATCCCGCATAACGCTCGTTAAATTTCTCGATGGACTCGCTGTCGCGTTGCGCAGGCACTTCACGCGAAAGGTAATATTCCTCGCGGTACACAAACATCACCACGTCCGCATCCTGTTCGATAGATCCCGATTCCCGAAGGTCGGAAAGCATCGGACGTTTATCTTCGCGCTGTTCGACTGCCCGCGAAAGCTGCGAGAGAGCCAGAACCGGAACCTGCAATTCTTTGGCAAGGGCTTTGAGTCCTCGGGTAATTTCCGAGACTTCGAGAACACGGTTGGATTCAGATTGCTTGGTTCCCGTTCCACGCAAAAGCTGCAAATAGTCAACGACGATCATGCCAAGCCCGTGCTTGCGTTTCAATCGCCGTGCACGGGTGCGCACGGCACTGATGGAAAGGGCAGGGGTGTCGTCGATATAAAGCGGAATTTGCGAGAGACGATGGGCCGCTTGCGCGAAATCGCGGAACTGCGCTTCGGTCATATTCCCTTTACGCAAAGCATCGCCGGAAATACCGGATTGTTCGGCCAGAATACG